>Ga0272448_1000225_pt1 | contig 87449 bp, 67 predicted proteins | sample YNPCB0191_FD_202220 | JGI IMG/M metagenome (GOLD analysis project Ga0272448, IMG submission 202220) | Hot spring sediment microbial communities from Yellowstone National Park, WY, United States - YNP-CB-019-1 | ecosystem: Environmental > Aquatic > Thermal springs > Hot (42-90C) > Sediment...
GTGAACGTGGCATTCACATGCGGCGCGCTGTTTGACTACGTGTCGGGCGAGTTGCGCCGCTCGCCCAAGTGGATGAACGACCACGGGCTGGAGTGGCTGGGGCGGCTGATCATTGAGCCGCGACGCCTGTGGCGGCGCTATGTCATCGGCAACCCGCTGTTTCTGTGGCGGGTGGTCAAGCAGCGGCTGCGGCAGGAGATGAGCGGCGGGCGAGGGCCAGATGAAGGCGGCGCAGCGTAGTTGGGCAGAGACGGCGGGCGCGGCGTTGACCGTGGCGGCTGCGGGGGGCGCGGCGGTTGCGCCCGCATTCGGCTGGGCGGCGTGCCTGGGCGTGGCGGCGGGGCTGGCCCTGATGGGCGCGGGGCGCGGGCTGCGGCGTCCGCCTGCGTGGGGCGCGGTGGCAGTGCTCGCCGCCATGTCGCTGGTGTCGGCGGGCATCACGCAGACGCCCGACGCGACATGGCCGCGAGTCTGGCAGTTGTGGGCCGGGCTGGGGATGTTCTGGGCGCTTGCGGCGTGGGCGCGGACGCGCGAGCGCGTGGCTGCCATTGGGGCGGGGCTTGCGGGCGCGGGGGTGGCGCTGGCGCTGGCGTCGCCCTTCGTGGTGAACTGGTTCACCGCGCGCAAGACATTCTTCCCGCCATCCGTGTATGCCCTGTTCCCCCGCCTGGTCAGCGACACGGTGCACCCCAATATCATGGCGGGGGCGCTGCTGTGCGTGATCTTCATCCCGCTGGCCTGGGCGCTGACGCCCCCGACGGTGTCGGCGAGGCGAACCCTGGCCCGCGGGCTGTGGGGAGCGCGCGGCGTCTGGGCCGTGGCCTGCCTGCTGATGCTCGTGGTGCTGTTCCTCACGAAATCTCGCGGGGCCTACGCGGCGTTCCTGGCGGGGGGCGCGATCTTGGCCGTGCTGATGATGCGCCGACGCGCGGCGCTGGCGGCGGCATTGTTCCTTGCGGTGGCGCTGGCCGTGGGCGTCGGCTACTGGGCGCTGGCGGGCGGGGCCTGGCAGCAGCCGATGGAGTCGGACATTCTGGACACATCCACCTTCGCGTTCCGTTTGCGGATATGGCACTACGCCGCGATGCTCATCAGCGACTTCCCGCTGACCGGCGTGGGCGTGGGCGGGTTCAACGTGGCCCTGCGCGACCTGTACGGGTACGCGGCGTTCAACCAGCCGGGAGCGCATAGCCTTTACCTTCAGGCGGCCCTGGATTTGGGACTGCCGGGGCTTGCGGCGCTTGTGGCGGTGATCGCCACGGCGGCATGGCGCGGCGTTGTGGCCCTGCGCCGGCTGCGGGCGGCTGGCGACGACCTGTGGCCCCTGGCGGCCGGGGCCGTCGCGAGCCTGGCGGCCCTGCTGGCCCAGGGGCTGCTGGACGTGGCTGTGTGGGGCACGAAAGGCAGCATCCTGCTTTGGGGGTTGCTGGCGCTCCTGTACGCGCTGGGCGGCGTGGGAAGCGCATCGGACGCCGCGCCCGCGCGCCGCGAGGCCGATTCGCCCACCCCGAAATCCTGACAGGCGGCCTTCCATAGCCGCCGGACAGGTATGGAAACCTGCCCTACGCCCTATGCTGGCCATCCCCGTCGTCGCATTTCGTCAATCGGCGGGATTTTGTGTTACAATAGGTTCAGTGCGACCGCGCCATGACGGGGCGCGCGGGCGGCACGGACGGGTTGGGTTGTTCTAGCGCGAGGCGACAATGGACGAGAACGGGCGGTTCATGCCCAAGGTGCTGCAACTGTATCTGGAGATCAGCCAGTACCCCATCCTGGCGTCGCGAATCCGCGAGCGCATGCGCCAGGAACTGTTCTCGCGCGGCGTCATCACGCAGGAGCGGTTTGAGGCGGAAGTTCGCGAGAAGGCGATCCTGTCGCAGCAGCGCGAGGGGCTTTCGGATCCGCTGGTGCAGGAGACCGCCGAGATGTGGAACGAGCGGCTGCGCCAGATTCGCGACACGCTCACCGACTTCTACTTCGCCTACAACCTGCCCCATGACCTGTTCCGCCGCATCGTGAGCGAGATTCTGGGGCCTCAACGCCTGGCGGATGACGACATCCTGACCTTCAACCCCGAACTGGCGCCGTGGGACATCCTGTTCGCCAAAGGGGAGGAGTACGAGGCGCTGCCGCCGGAGCGGCGAGCGCGCATCCAACACCACCTGCAGGAGATCATCGTCGTCCTGCTCAAGGCCATGATCAGCGATCACCTGCAGTTCCTCGGCGTGGCGCGGGGAGTTTTCACCATCCGCGACCTGAAGGAGATTCGCCAGCGCCGCATCGGTCGCGGCAAGATCGGGGGCAAGGCCGCCGGCATGCTCCTGGCCTGGAAGATTCTCCAGACCGACGACTCCGAGGTGGCCCGGCGGCTGCGCCCGCTGGTGAGCATCCCCGATTCGTACTATGTGGGCTCGGATGTCTATTACGACTTCCACGCCTACAATCACCTGTTGGAGTATATCAATCAGAAGTATCTGCCGCAGGCCGAGATTGAGGCGGCGTATCCGCGCATCTACGACGTGTATCGCCAGGGACGATTCCCGCCGGAGATTACCCGAGCGCTGCGCGACCTGCTGGAGGACATCGGGCCGGTCCCGATCATCGTGCGGTCCTCCAGCCTGCTGGAGGACAGTTTCGGCACGTCCTTCGCGGGCAAGTACGAGAGCCATTTCTGCCCGAATCAGGGCACGCTGGACGAGAACCTGTCGGCGCTCTGCGACGCCATCGCGCGCATCTACGCCAGCGTGGTGAACCCGGCGGCGCTGCTGTATCGCAAGAAGATGGGGCTGTTGGACTACGACGAGCGCATGGCGATCCTCATCCAGAAGGTGCAGGGCCAGCGCTATGGCCGCTGGTTCTTCCCGATGGCGGCGGGCGTCGCCTTCAGCCGCAACCCGTTCCGGTGGAACCCGCGCATCCGCCGGGAGGACGGACTGGTGCGCATGGTCTGCGGGCTAGGGACGCGCGCCGTGGATCGGGTCCCCAACGACTACCCGCGCATGGTGGCCTTGAGCCATCCCAAGTTGCGCCCCGAGACAACCACCGAGGACATCCGCCGGTATTCCCAGCACTTCATAGACGTGCTGGACATGGAGGGCAACGAGTTTCGCTCGCTGCCGATAGAGGATGTGGTGGACGAGGACTACCCGCCGCTGCCCTACCTCGTCTCGTGGGACTATGGCGACTACTTCTCGCCCATGCGGCCCTTTGAGCGCGACACCAAAGTGCGAATGGTGTTCACCTTTGACCGCCTGCTGACGGAGACGAACTTCGCGGCCGACATGCGCGACTTCCTGGCGCTGCTGGAGCGGCGATACGGCCGTCCGGTGGACATGGAGTTCACGCTGGACCTGGCGTCGGACGGCGCGAAGCCCCGCGCCCACATCCGCCTGCTGCAGTGCCGCCCGCAAGCCAGCATGGCCGAGGCCGAGGGCGTGCAGGTGCCGGACATCCCCGAAGAGCGCGCGCTGTTCATCTCCCGGCGCCTGGTGCCCCACGGCAGGGTAGCCGACATCCGATACGTCATCTACATCCGCCCCGATGCGTATGCGGCGCTGCCCTCGTCGTCGCAAAAGGCCGAGGTGGCGCGGGTGGTGGGGCGGCTCAACCAGAAACTGGCGGGCGAGCGGTTCATCCTCATCGGCCCCGGGCGGTGGGGCAGTTCCAGCATGGATTTGGGCGTGAAAGTCTCCTACGCCGACATCTACAATGCGCGGATGCTGGTGGAACTCGGGATTTCGGGCACGGACGCGACGCCGGAGGTCTCCTACGGCACGCACTTCTTCCAGGACCTGGTAGAGGCGCAGATATACCCGCTGGCAATCTTCCCCGACGCGCCCGGCGCGCTGTTCAAGACGGAGTTCTTTGAGGGCAGCGCGAATTCGCTGGCGGACTTGCTGCCCGAAGACGCCCGCTGGGGCGATGTGGTGCGGGTGCTGGACATCCCCGCGCTGACAGGCGGCAGGCGGCTTGAGGTCGTCATGGACAGCGACGAAGAGATGGCTGTGGGATTTCTGAGGTAGGTGGGCTATGAGAGCCATGCTGTTGCGACATACGGGCCCCGTGGAGACCGCCCCGCTGGAGGCGGTGGAACTGCCCGATCCGCGCCCCGGCTCCGGCGAGGTGCGCATTCGGGTTCGGGCGTGCGGCGTGTGCCACACGGACTTGCACACGGTGGAGGGCGAGTTGCGCCTGCCCAGGTTGCCCCTCATCCCCGGCCACCAGATCGTGGGCGTGGTGGACGAGGTGGGCGACGGCGTGGGTCACCTGGAATTGGGCCGGCGGGTCGGCGTGGGGTGGTTGGGCTGGGCGTGCGGCGTGTGCGCGTTCTGCCGCAGCGGGCGCGAAAACCTGTGCGAGCGCGCGCAGTTCACCGGCCTGCACCGCGACGGCGGGTACGCCGAGTACGCCGTGGCCGACGCGCGTTTCGTGTACCGCCTGCCCGAAGGGTTCTCGGACGTGGAGGCCGCCCCGCTCTTGTGCGCGGGCATCATCGGCTACCGCGCGCTTCGGCTGAGCGGCGTGCAGCCCGGCCAGAACCTGGGCCTGTACGGGTTCGGCGCGTCGGCGCACATTGTGCTGCAGATCGCGCGCCATTGGGGGTGCCGGGTGTACGTCTTCACGCGCGGCGCGGGCCATCGGGCGCTGGCGCGGGAGTTGGGCGCGGTGTGGGCGGGCGGGGCCGAGGACGACGCCGGGGCGCGAATGCATGCGAGCATCATCTTCGCGCCGGCGGGCGCGCTGGTGCCGCAGGCGTTGGCGGCGCTGGAAAAGGGCGGGACGTTGGCGCTGGCCGGCATCACCATGAGCGACATCCCGCAGATGCCCTACGACCTGCTGTACCACGAGCGCACGGTGCGGAGCGTGGCCAACAGCACGCGCGAGGACGCCCTGGGGCTTCTGGAGGCCGCCGCGCAGGTGCCCGTGCGCACCGAGGTGGAGACGTATCCCCTGGGCGACGCCAACCGCGCACTGCAGCGCCTGAAGGCCCGGCAGGTGCAAGGGGCGGCGGTGCTGGTGGTAGGATAGGGCGCCCCGCAAACTCTCCGCTGGGATTTCAACGGCAGCCCGCCATTTGACAGAAATGAGAACGTGTGCAACAATCGCTGCGGATCGCATATCTCGGTGATTCTGGCAGCGAGAGGAGGAGCCTATGGACACGGAATATCTCGTTTCTTTGTTCGGTCTCCAGGGGAAGACGGCTTTCATCACAGGGGCCGGGGGCGTGCTGTTCAGCAGCGTGGCCCAGGCGCTGGCCAGGGCCGGGGCCAATCTGGTGATCGCGGACGTGGCCGAGGAGGCGGCGAAGGCGGTGGCGCAGCGGTGCGCCGCGCTGGGGGCCCAGGCCATCGCCGTGAAGGTGGACGTGCTGGACCGCGGGAGCGTGGAGCAGGCGCTGGAGGCGACACTGGCGCGGTTCGGGCGCGTGGACATCCTCATCAACGGCGCCGGCGGCAACAAGCGGGAGGCCACTACATCCAAGGACCTGTCGTTTTTTGACCTGCCCGAAGCCGCCTTCCGCTGGGTGTTTGACCTGAACCTCATGGGCACGGTCATCCCGTGCCAGGTCATCGGCCGGCAGATGGCCCGCCAGGAGTCGGGCGTGATCCTGAACGTGGCGTCCATGGCGGCGATCCGTCCGCTCACGAACGTGGTGGCGTATTCGGCGGCGAAGGCGGCCGTGGTCAACTTCACCCAGTGGCTGGCGACCCACATGTCGCAGAACTACTGCACCCAAATCCGCGTCAACGCGCTGGCCCCCGGCTTTTTCCTCACCCATCAGAACCGCTACCTGCTGGTGGACGAGCAGACGGGGCAGTGGACCGAGCGCGGCAAGACGATTCTGGCGCACACGCCCATGGGGTGCCTGGGCGACCCGGAGTTTGACCTCATCGGCGCGGTCCTGTGGCTGGTGTCGCCGGCGGCCCGTTTCGTCCACGGCGCGGTCATCCCCGTGGACGGCGGATTCGCGGCGTGCAGCGGCGTGTAACACTCACGAATCTCACTGTCGGAGGCGAAGTCATGGCAACCGTACCCGAGGCCGCAAGACCCCTTGTGGAACTGAAGCCCGCCCGCGAGTTCTTCGTCGGGATAGACTCCGATGGCTGCGTGTTTGACACGATGGAGATCAAGCACAAGGAGTGCTTCATCCCCAACATCATCCGCTACTGGCGGCTGCAACCGGTGTCCAAGTACGCGCGGGAGGCGGCGGAGTTCGTGAACCTGTACTCCAAGTGGCGGGGCATCAACCGCTGGCCGGCGCTCGTCATGGTGTTTGACCTGCTGCGCGAGAGGCCCGAGGTGCAGCGACGCCACGCTGTCATCCCCGAAGCGCCGCAGATTCGCAAGTTCATCGCGTCGGGGCGCCCCCTGAGCAACGATTCGCTCAAGGAGTTGGTGGCCGAGACCCACGATCCCGAGTTGATCCAGGCGCTGGAATGGAGCGAGGCGGTGAACCGCACGATTGAGGAGATCGTCTTCGGCGTGCCGCCCTTCCCCTACGTGCGCGAGAGCCTGGAGATGATGGCACAGCACGCGGACATGGTCGTCGTCTCGCAGACGCCGACCGAGGCGCTGGTGCGCGAGTGGCAGGAGCATGGGATAGACGGCTACGTGCGGGCCATCGCGGGGCAGGAGATGGGCACGAAGGCCGACCACCTGCGGTATGCGTCGGGCGGCAAGTATCGCGACGGGCGCGTGCTGATGATCGGCGACGCGCCGGGGGACTTGAAGGCCGCCCGCGCCAACAACGCCCTGTTCTTCCCCATCAACCCGGGGCGCGAGGATGAGTCGTGGGAGCGGTTCTACAAGGAGGGCTTCCCGCGATTCCTGCGCGGCGAATTCGCCGGCGACTACGAGGCCGCGCTGATTCGGGAGTTTGAGGCGCTGCTGCCCGAGACGCCGCCGTGGAAGCGGTAGGCGGCGGGGCCATTTGGATTCACTTGCGGCTCGCGCTGTCCGCATAATAAAACGAGCACAGAGTCGGCACGCCGCAACTCTGTGCTCTTCTACGTCTGGCAGGTACCCCCGGAGCGACTCGAACGCTCGCACCCGGCTCCGGAGGCCGGTGCTCTATCCACCTGAGCTACGGGGGCATCGGCACAAGTCTAGCACAGAAGGCCCGATTTGGCAAAAACCCTGCGCGAGGGTTGTAACCGCGAATGGCCGAATCCGCGCGAATGTAGAGCAGCCTCCAAGCATCTTGGGCGGGATTGCTCCAGGGCTTCGCCCGTCGCCATGGCGAGCAGCGATGGGGAGACGCGCGCTCGTCCCCTGTGCCCGTCTGGCCGCTACAGGTGCGGCTTGATGCGCCGGGCCACGCGACGGCAGGCCTCGCGCAGGAACTCCAGGTCGGCCTCGGTGTGGGCCGTGCTCAGGGCGCCCAGTCCGTGCACGACGTGGACATCCTCCAGCAGCAGGGCGGTCTGGAGCACACGGTCGCGCAGCACTACGTCGCACTTGCTCGGGTCGTACACGTCCTCGGGGTTGTTGAATTCCACCGCGTCGTCGTGGGGGAAGTGGAGCATGGCGAGGGAACTGCCCGCGAAGGCGCCGCGCGGGTCGCCGGTGCAGCGGGCCAGAATCCCCTCTTCGGCGAATGCCGTCTCCATGATTTGGCGCGTCTTCGCCCCGAGTTCGGCCAGGCGCGGGTAGATTGTCGCCTCGTTGGCCACCAGGTGCTCCATGACGGTTTTGGCCGCGATCATGGAGGCCGGATGCGCCGAGTACGTGCCGCCGGTGAAACGCACGCGGTTGCCGCCGCCGGAGCCGGCCAGGGCCAGGATATCGGCGCGCCCGGCCACCGCCGCCACGGGCATCCCCCCGCCGACGATCTTGCCGAAGGCCGCCAGGTCTGGCCGCACGCCGTACAGCGCGCCCAGGTCGCCGGCGCGGAAGCGGAACCCCGCGATGACCTCGTCAAAGATGAGGACGCTGCCATAACGCTCGGTGAGGGCGCGCGCCTCGCGCAGGTACTCCGACTTCGCGGGGATGAACCCGCCCGCCCCGATGAACGGCTCCACGATGAAGCAGGCGATGCGGTCGCCGTACCGAGCGAACACGTCTCGGAGGTGCTGAGGGTCGTTGAAGCGGGAGACGAGGGTGCTCTCGTCAATGATGCCGGGGAAGCCCTCCGTTTCCATGTGGGCGAAGCGGGTGGCGTCGCGGAAACTCACGCCCTTGAGGCCCCAGGGCTGGGCGCCGTGCCAGCCCCCGCCCACCTTCAGCACCAGGTCGCGGCCCGTGTAGGCGCGGGCCAGGAGGATGCTGTACATGGTGGCCAGCGCGCCGCTGGTGGTGAATCGGACGCGCTCGGCGCCCGTCTGCCGACACAAAATCTCGGCGGCTTCCACGTGGGCGCGGTCTTCAAATCCGGTCTGGAGGCCCTGGCCGTCTTCCAGCGCGCGGGCCACTGCCGATACGATGACGTCGGCATTGTGGCCCAGGATGTTGGCGTAGTGCCCCTGCCAGAAGTCCAGAATCCGATGGCCGTCTTCATCCTCTACCCAGGCGCCCTTGGCTCGGACGGGGCGGGGCGGGAAGGGCGTTACCGAACGGCGCGCGTGGCTCATGCCGTCCACGATGCAGGCTTTGGCCCGCTCGTGGAGCGCCGCCGACTTCGGCGAATGCCGCCGGTACTCCTCCGAAAGTTCCGCCAGCAGTTTCGTGTGATCTCTCATAGCCACCTCCCAGGCTGCGACGAGTCTTGTCCGGGGGTGAACCCTCGGGAATCGCTCCAAGTGTAGCACAGGGGGCGGCGGACGGCAAAGCGCGTCGCCCCGCGCAAGTGGGCCTTGCGCCTGCGACAGCAGGGATTATAATAACAGCATGTTGGCGGATACGCTCATCCTGCAGACGAAACTGATTCCTCCCAAGCCCTTGCAGCCGAACCTGTACAGGCCGCGCCTGTCGGAGCGCATCCTGCGGTGCCTGCAGCATCGGGTTACGCTGGTGCAGGCGGCCACGGGCTATGGCAAGTCCACGGCGCTGGCCCAGGCGCTGGCGGGCGGCAAGGTGCCGCTGTTCTGGTACAGCGCGGCGGAGACCGACGCCGACCCCGTCGTGTTTCTCCTGCACGTCGTGTCGGCCCTGCGCCTGCAACTCCCCGAAGCCGCCGACAGCACCCTGGCGTTCCTGCGGCAAGGCCCTGCGGGGGGGCCAGCCTCGTGGCGGCGGGCCACCGACATGCTCATCAACGAGATTGCCGACGACCTGCACACCGAGAGCGCCCTGGTGATTGACGACTTCCACCTGGTCGGCGATACGCCCGACATCGCGTACATCGTTACCCGCCTGGCCGACTACCTGCCCCCCAACGTCCACCTGATCCTCAGCGCGCGCCAGCGTCCCGCCCTGCTGCCCCTGAACCGATGGAAAGTCAAGGGCCACCTGCTGGAGGTCGGCGCAGAAGACCTGGCCTTCACGGTGGAAGAGATAGACGCGCTCTTCCGAACGCAGTACAGGGTGCAACTGGCCCCTGCCGACGTGGAGCGCCTGGCGCGCGAGACCGAGGGCTGGGTGATCGCCCTCCAGATGATCTGGAAGGCCCTGGAGTCGGGGTCGGTGAGTTCGCTGGGGGAGGTGTGGGCGGCTTTGCCCGAAGCGTTGGACCCGCTCTTTGACTATCTCGGCAAGGAGGTCCTCCACCGCGCGTCTCCCGAACGCCAGCACTTCTTGCTGGTAACCAGCCTTCTCCGCTCGCTGACACCCGAAGGATGCGACGCGATGCTGGGGTGGAGCGGCTCGGAGACGATCCTGCGCGGTCTGTGCGACGACGGGCTGTTCGTGTATCAGACAGGCCCCCACGAGTACCGCTACCAGCACCTGTTTCAGGATTTCTTGCAGGAGCAACTCGCGGGGCATGGCCTGTCCAGGAGCGCCCTGCATCGGCAGGCGGCGCGATTCTACATGGAGAAGGGCGCGACCGAAGAAGCGGTGGTCCACTATCTGGCCGCCAACGATTTCGTGGAGGCGGCCGAACAGATTGCCACGCTCGCTGAGGGGATGATTCGCACGGGCCGATTGGACACGCTGCGGAACTGGATATCCGCGCTGCCCTACGCCGTGCTGGAGGATGCGCCTCTGCTGATGGTGTGGCTTGGGGATACCTACCGCCTGGGCAGCCGATTTGAGGAGGCCCTGGAGTGGTACAGCCGCGCCGAAGCCCGCTTCCGCGCCACAGGCGACAACGCGGGTTTGAGCCGCGCGCTGCGGGCGCAGGGGGCGGTGTACCTGGACACGGTGCGCCCGCTCCGCGCCGAGGCCCTTCTGGAAGAGGCGCTTCGCCTGACCGACGAGAAGGATCGGCGCGAACGCGCGGCCCTGCTGGAGGCGCTGGCGGAGAACCGCACGAACCTGGGGCGGCTGGACGAGGCCAAGGCGCTGCGACAACAGGCGCGCGAACTCCTGGCGTCGGACGGCCCCAGCGCCGCCGATTTGGATGTGCGCGTCCTCCTGCGCACGGGGCGCATCGCCCAGGCGCAGGCCCTGCTGGAGGAGCGCGCCGCCGAGGAGCGGGCGCTGCCGCCCCATCGTCCGGCCCGCGCCCACCGCGAGACGTTGCTCCTGCTCTCGCTCATCTACGCCTTTCGTGGGGAGCCGGAAGCCACGCTGCGCTGCGCCGAGGATGGCATTGAGGTAGGCCGCGCGTTGCGTTCGCCGTTCGTAGAGGCCGTGGGGTACATGCGGCTCGGGCATGCGCTGCAAATCGGCAAGCCGCGGCCGGACGAGGCCGAAGCCTGCTACCGGAAGGCCATCGCCCTGGCCAAGTCGTTGCAGGTCTCCCGCGCGACCGTGGAGCCGCTGTGGGGCCTGACGCGGCTCTACGGGTTCTTCGGCGACGTGGGGCAGGCGGAATCGTGCGCGCGGGAAGGGATAGACATCGCCCTGGCCGCCGGCGACGAGTGGATTGCGGCGCTGGTGCGGCTGACGCTGGGGTCGGTGTACGTCCATGCGGGCCGGGTCCAGGAGGGCATAGACGAACTTGCGCGGGCCGAAACGGCGTTTCTCCGGTGCTCCGACGCCTTCGCGCGCACCGCCTGCCGCCTGTGGTTGAGCCTGGCCTATCTCCGGAGCGGCGACCCTGCGGCGTTCGCCCTCCACACCGACGCGCTCCTGCGCCTGGTGCAGGAAAACGACTGCGCGTATCTGCTCACGCGGCCCAGTTTTCTGGGGCCTGCCGACGCGCAGCGGTGCATCCCCCTGCTGATGGAGGCACGGCGGCGACGCATTCACCCGGCCTATGTGTCGCGGCTTTTGGAGGGCCTGGGCGTGGCCGAGTTTGAGTCGCACCCGGGCTATTCGCTCACGGTCAGGATGCTGGGGCCGCTGCGCATCTGGCGGGCGCAGGAGGAGATCGCGCCGCGCGAGTGGCAGCGGGAGAAGGCGCGGCAACTGTTCGCGCTCCTGCTGGCCCATCGGGGCGAGTTCCTGCAGCGCGACCAAATCCTGGAATACCTGTGGCCGCGTTCCGACCCGTCGTCCGCCGAGGTCGGCTTCAAGGTTGCGCTGAACGCGCTGAACCGCGCCCTGGAACCGCAGCGCCCGGCGCGCTCGGCGGGGTTCTTCGTGCTGCGCAAGGAATCGGCCTACGGACTCAACCCGGCCGCCGCTGTGCTCACCGACGTGGACGAGTTTGAGCAGGGCCTGGCCCGCGCCGAACAGGAACCCGAACCGCGCAGAGCGATTCGCCTCCTGCGGGAAGGGTTGAGCCTGTACCGAGGGGACTATCTCAGCGACTTCCTGTACGAGGAGTGGACGCTGCGGGAGCGGGATCGCCTGCGGCAGGCTTTTGTGCGGGGGGCCGCCCGCCTGGCCGGGCTCCTGGCCGACGCGGGCGACTGCGACGAGGCGGTGTCCTGGTGCCAGCGCGCGCTGGCCGTGGATAACTGCTGGGAGGAGGCGTATCGCGTGCTGATGCGATGCTACGGCGCCCAGGGCAACCGCGCCATGGTCATCCGCACGTTTGAGCAGTGCGAGAGCACGCTTCGCAGCGAATTGGACGCGCCCCCGATGCCGGAGACGATAGATCTTTACCGACGCCTGGTCGCCGAGGAGCCGCCCCGCTAGAGGCGTGGGGGCGCTATCGCCACGCCTGCGTCAGCGCGACCTGCCGCTCGTATTCGCTCAGTTCCCGCTCCACATCCACCGCCGCCCAGCCCAGGCGCGGCGCCAGCAGTTCGGCCACGGCCCTGGCTCGGTTGAGGCCGCCGCCCGGCGTCTCGTAGATGACGTGGGTGCGGCGGATGAGCACGTCGCACAGGCTCATGGCCATCTCGTGCTGCACGGCGTACAAAGGCTCGGCCATCAGGTAGGGCAGTTCCGGCACGATGCGCTCGCCGAGCGCGGGGTTTTCCTCCACATAGGCGGCGATCCAGGCTGCGTCGGCGCCGTAGGTGTCCACGAGATGGGTGTGCACGCTGGCGTCGCCCATCCAGGCCACGGCGTTGCCCACGATTTCGGATCCCGGCAGGGGCTTGCGGGTGGCGCAGGGGCGCATGGCCTGAATGCCGTGCTCTTGCGCCAGCACCCTCGCCGCCAAGTCCACAATCTGCTCGGCCATGAGGCGGTGGGTGGTGAGTTTGCCGCCGGCGACGGTGATGAGGCCCGACGGGCTGCGGTAGATTTGGTGCTCGCGCGACAGGGTGTAGGTGCCGCCCTCGGCGTAGATGAGGGGGCGAAGGCCGGCGAAGGTGCTCACGATGTCGGCTTCGTTCACCCGCGCGCTGGGAAAGTTGTGCGCCAGGGCCTCCAGCAGATAGGCCACATCCTCGCGGGTCGCGGCGGGGGCGTCCAGGTCGCCCGTGTAGTCGGTGTCGGTGGTGCCGGCGATGGTGTGTTGGCCCCAGGGGATGAGAAAGGCGTGGCGGCCGTCGCGGGGCGAGTCAAAGGCGATGGCATGGTGGCTGGACAGGCGCTCGCGCCAGAAGACCAGGTGGATGCCCTTCGTCGGGCGTATGGTGATGCCCTTGTAGTTCGGATCCTGCTGGCGGATGGAGTCCACCCAGACGCCCGTGGCGTTGACGACGACGCGGGCGCGGACTTCCATGTCGCGGCCCGTGATGCGGTCGCGCACCCACGCGCCCTGCACCTTGCCGCCGGCCAGGCGCAGCGCGACGACTTCGGCGTAGTTGGCGACGACCGCGCCCTCGGCATGGGCGGCCTTGGCGATGAGCATCGTCAGGCGGGCGTCGTCGGTGCGGGCGTCGTAGAACCGCGCCGCGCCCAGAAGCCCCGGCCTGGCCAGCAGCGGCTCGCGGGCGCGGGCTTCGTCGGCACCCAGCCAGCGGTGGCGCTGGACGTTCTGGAACAGCCCCAGCGCGTCGTAGAGGGTGAGGCCCAGGCGCAATTTGATCGGGCCGGTCTTCTGGTCGCTGTACACGGGATACAGGAAGGGGAGCGGCCTGACCAGCCTGGGCGCGATCTTGCGCAGGCGGCGTCGCTCGTTGCAGCATTCCAGCACCAGCCCGAACTCGTAGTTCTCCAGATAGCGAAGCCCGCCGTGGATCATGCGCGATGAGCGGCTGCTGGTGCCGAAGCCGAAATCGCGCTTTTCCACCAGGGCCGTGCGGTATCCGCGGAGGGCCGCGTCGCGGGCCACGGCCACGCCCGTAATGCCCCCGCCGATGACCAGGATGTCAAACGTGTCCGATGCCAGGGCGTCCAGGTTCTCGCGGCGGGTCGCGGCCGAGAAGGGGCGCGGGCAAGTCAGGGAAAACGACAGGTCGGACATGGGCTACCTCCCGTCCACGAACAGGATGCCCGGATTCAGGATGCCTGCGGGGTCCAGGGTGCGCTTGACGGCGCGGAACGCCTCCACACCGAGAGGCCCCACTTCGCGCTGGAACCACGAGGCATGGTCGCGGCCAATGCCGTGATGATGGCTCAGCGTGCCGCCCGCGCCCAGGATGGCCTCGGTGGTGGCCCGCTTGATGGCCCACCACTGTTGCTCCTCCTGGCCCGGCGATTGCCTGCCCAGGAACGTGGTGTACAGCGACGCGCCCCACTCGTACACATGCGAGACGTGCGTCATCACGTAGCCGGGGCCGCCGTCGGCGTCGCGGATGGCGGCGCGCAGGGCCTGGGTCATGGCTTCGTACAGCCGCAGCAGGTTGGCCCAGGAGGTGGCGGTCTCCAGGGTATCCACGAAGATTCCGGCGCCCAGGAGGATGTCGCGCAGGTAGGGTTGGGCGAAGCGTTCGCGTTTCCACGATTCGCCGACGGAGCGGCCGACGGCAAGCCCGCCGTGGGCCTTGCACACCGGCGCGGCCCGTTTCCACGCCTGCTGCGTGGCCTTCACGTCGCCGTCGTAGCCGAGGATGAGGACGCAAGACCCGCCGGTGAGGCTGTGCCCCTTCATCCGCAGGTAGGCTTCGGCTGCCGCGTCGCCCAGGGCCTTCAGCCCGCTGTGCGCGTGCGCCAGCATGGCGAACCCCGCCGTCTCGCTGGCGTCCGAAAGGCGCGCGACGGTGGGCTTGGGCCCGCCCTGGAGCAGGTCGCGCAGGGTCGCGAGGCCATCCTCCAGCGAGCGGAACAGGAACCCGCGGTAGTCCTGCACCTGGGGCCGGGGGTGAATCCGCACCGTGGCTTCGGTGATGACGCCGAACACGCCCTCGGAGCCGATGAGCAGGTGCAGGAGGCTGGGGCCGGTGGCGGTGGCCGGCGCGTCGCGGGTGTCCAGGACGCCCGCCGGGCTGACCATTCGCACGGCCTGCGTCATGTCTTCAATCTTGCCGTATCCCGTGGAGGCCTGGCCCGCGGCGCGGGTGGCAACCCAGCCGCCCAACGTGGAGAACTCAAAAGATTGCGGGAAGTGGCCCAGGGTGAAGCCTTGCGCGTTGAGTTGGGCTTCCACCTCCGGGCCGGTGGCGCCGGCCTGGATTCGGGCGGTGCGGGAGACGCGGTCTAGCGCCAGTAGGCGATCCATGCGCGCCATGTCCAGCGAGATGGCGGGGCGCGGGCCGGGTTCCGGCTCCACGCCGCCCAGCACGCTGCTGCCGCCGCCGAAGGGCACGACGGCGATGTCGCGGTCGGCGGCCCAGGCCAGGAGCGCGGCAATCTGGTCCTCGTGCGCGGGATAGACGACCGCGTCCGGGGGGTTGGGGACGATGCCCGCGCGCACGCGGATCAGGTCGCGGTACGACTTGCCGAAGGCGTGCTCCACGCGCGCCCGACGGTCCACGAGCACCGCCTCGTCGCCGACGATTCCGCGCAGCGCGCCGAGGTCCGCGTCGCTGAGGCGCGGGGGGCGCAGGTCCATGTCGTCCAGGAGCACAGGCGGGGTGTGGGTGATGTCATCGGGCAAGGCGAGCCATTGGCGCAGAGTGGGCCAGAGTCGGGGGCGATGATCCAGGGAGTAGGTCTGGTCCAGCGTACCCCACCCCCACCATCGCAGGTTGGGAATATCCATGGCAACCCCTCCCTTCTGGGTTATGCCGTTGTCGCAGGTTGCGGGAATCGGGGGTATTGTAGCACGCGGGGGTGGGCGCGTCAACGGCGGCGGGGTGGCGATTCGGCTCCGACCTGTGTTGGCGGCCAAGGCGCGAGGCGTTTCCGAAAGTTCGTCGCATCTACGCCCATGGCACGACCAACCGACTTTGGAGCCGAGTTGTGGTGGCGCAGGCTCCGCCCAGACGCAACCGCGGCTTCACAACTGCCGCCGCGCGGGGTATAATAGGCCACACACGTTGGGTCGGAGGGCGACAATGGCGATGGAACCGAAGGCGGGCGAAACCAGGCGGCCCCTGCCGCCCTTTACCGTGGTCATCTTCGGCGCATCGGGCGACCTGACGCGGCGCAAACTGGTGCCCGCGTTGCATAGCCTTTGCTGCGCGGGCTTCCTGATGCCTGGCGAGGAGATCGCCGTGGTGGGTGTCGCGCGCACGCCGATGAGCGACGCCGAGTTCCGCGCGCGGCTGTGGGACGGCGTCGCCGCCTACGCTCGGCTCACGCCCGTGCGGTGCGAATCGTGGGAGCGCCTGGCGGCCCATCTGCGCTACTTCCAACTGGACTACGGGTCGGGGGAATCCTACGCGGCGTTACGCTCCTTCCTGGCCGCGCTGGACGCGCAACGGGGCGTGGGCGTCGGGCACGGGCGCTATCTGTTTCACCTGGCCACGCCGCCCGACCTGTACGTTCCCATTGTGGAACAATTGCGCGATTCGGGCCTGTCGCGGTCCGAGCGCGGCTGGGCGCGGATTGTCATAGAGAAGCCCTTTGGCCGAGACGCCCGAAGCGCCCACGACTTGAACGTTGCGCTCCATTCGGCCTTCCCCGAAGAGGAAATCTACCGCATTGACCACTATCTCGGCAAGGAGACGGTGCAGAATCTGCTGGTCTTCCGCTTCGCCAACGCCATCTTTGAGCCGCTGTGGAATCGCAACTTCGTGGATCACGTCCAGATTACGGTGGCCGAGTCGGCAGGGGTGGCGCACCGAGGAGGCTACTACGACAGCGCCGGCGTCCTGCGGGATATGTTCCAGAATCATCTTCTCCAACTGTTGACCCTCATCGCGATGGAGCCGCCAGCGTCGTTTGATGCCAAGATGTTCCGCCAGGAGAAGGTCAAGGTGCTGGAGACGCTGCGCCCCATCCTGCCCCAACAGGTTGGCGCTTTCACCGTGCGGGGCCAGTACGAGGGATACCGCGCCGAGGAGGGCGTGGCCCCCGACTCCCAGACCGCAACCTTTGGGGCGGTCAAGGCCCATGTGGACAACTGGCGCTGGGAGGGCGTGCCTTTCTATCTCCGTTCGGGCAAGCGCCTGAAGACGAAGACCACCGAGATTATCCTGCAATTCAAGCGCGCCCCTCACCTGGTGTTTCGGCAGGGGGAGGGGGAATCGGTGCCCGCCAATCGGCTGGCCTTCTGCCTGCAGCCTGATGAGGGCGTGCACCTGGTGTTTGAGATCAAGTCGCCCGGGTTCGGAATGGCCACGCGCTCGGTGAACATGGAGTTCCATTACGCGCGCGAATTCGGCCCGGGTCGGTTGGCCGACGCCTACGAGCGTCTCCTGCTGGACGCGATTCAGGGCGACCCCTCGCTGTTCGCCCACTGCGACGAGATAGACCGCGCATGGGCGTGGATTGACCCCATCGTGCAGGGCTGGGAGCAGGGCGGGGCGCCGCTTGAGGGCTACGCGGCCGGGTCGTGGGGGCCGGAGGGGGCTTCGCGCTTGCTGGCTGCCGACGGCCGGGCGTGGATGACCTATTGCGCGGGTGGCGGTGATGAGTCCTAGGCTGGTTATCGCGCCCACGGCCCAGGATGTGGGCGAGTGCGTGGCCGCGATGATTGTCCGTGCGGCCCAGGGCGCGGTGAGCCGTCGCGGGCGGTTTCTCCTGGCGCTGTCGGGGGGACGGTCGCCGCTGGCGGCCTATGCGCGGCTGGCTTCGGGTTCGGGCATGCCGTGGGAGCGCACGCACCTGTTCTGGAGCGATGAGCGGTGCGTGCCGCCGGATCATCCGGACAGCAACTTTGGGGCCGCGAATGCCGCGCTCCTGTCGCGCGTTCCCATCCCGCCCGACCAGGTGCATCGCATCCGTGGCGAGGAGGACCCCGCCGCCGAGGCCCGCCGCTACGAGGCCCTGCTGCGGCGCGTGGCGGGCGAAGACCTGCCGCGCCTGGATGTGATCCTGCTGGGGTTGGGGGAGGATGGGCATACGGCGTCGCTGTTCCCCGGAAGCGCGGCGCTGGACGAGCGGGCGCGCCTGGTTGTCGCCGTGGACGCGCCATCCGAGGGGATGCACGCGCGCATCACGTTCACGCTCCCGCTGATTGCGGCGGGGCGGCGCGTGGTTTTCGTCGTTACGGGCGCGGGCAAAGCCAGGGCGGCGGCGCGCGTCCTGGAGGCGCAGGAGGCGACCCTGCCTGCGACGCAGGTGGCGGCGGCGTCGCGGGCCCTGTGGGTGTTGGACGAAGAGGCGGCCCGCGATTTGCGCGACGCGCTCAGGCGGGCCGGGCGCCGGGCGTGGGCGCGTCAAACTCGCCCACGAGTTTGATCTCCGGCTCCAACCACACGCCGAAAGTTTCCCACACGCGCCGTTGAACCTCGGCCATGAGGGCGGCCACGTCGGCCGCGGTGGCCTCGCCGGTGTTGACGATGAAGTTGGCGTGCTTGGGCGAGACCAGCGCGCCTCCCCGCCGAAGCCCTTTGCAGCCGGCTGCTTCTATCAGGCGGCCGGCGGCGTCGCCCGGCGGGTTGCGGAAGACGCTGCCCGCGCTCCACGAGGTCAGCGGCTGGCGCTCCTTGCGTTGCGCCTGGAAGTCGGCCATGCGGCGGGCGATGTCCTCGGGCCGGTCGGGGGTCAGGGCCAGATGCACGCCGACGACGATCATGGCTTCGCCCAGGGCGCGCGAGTGGCGGTACGCGAAGCCCATCTCGGCGTTGGCCAGCGAGCAGGCTTCGCCCGACGGCAAGATGCAATCCACGTCGCGCACGACCGCTGCCATGTTTGCCCCGAACGCGCCGGCGTTCATGGCGACGGCTCCGCCCGTGGAGCCTGGGATGCCCGCCGCGAACTCCAGTCCTGCCAGGCCCGCCTCAGCCGTCTTGCGCGCCAGGGCGGGCAGGGGATAGCCCGCTCCCACTTCTGCCGTCTGGCCCGATATGCGTAGCCAGGCCCATGCCTTCCCCATGTGGATAACGAGGCCGTTGTAGCCCGCGTCGCTGACGAGGAGGTTCGTGCCCCTGCCGAGGACGAGCCAGGGGAGGCGCTCATCGGCGCAGAAGGCCAGCAGTCGGCGGAGGGCCTTGGCGTCGGGCGGGGCGGCGAACAGCAGGGCCGGCCCGCCGATGCGGAACGATGTGTGCGCCGCCAGGGGCTCGCCGGTGGTGAGCCAGGCGGCGCGAAACAGGCGCAGCGCGCGGGCCTGCACCGACTCTGCGCTCATCGGGCTGTCCTGCTGCGGGCCAGGAAGGCCAGGCCGGCGGCGATGAGAGCCAATGCCACCGCCCCGACCCCGAGGATGACGACGCCAGGCGCAGCCCCAGGCGCGGGCGTCGGCGTGGCCGTGGGCGCGGCGGTTGGCGGTACGGGTGTCGGCGTCGGCGTGTCGGTGGGTGGCGCGGTGGGCGTTGGCGGCTCCGACGTGGGCGTGGGCGGCGCGGTTGGAGTGTCCGTCGGCGTGTCGGTCGGCGTGGCGCTGGGCGTGAGCGTCGGGGTGCGGGTGAATGTGGCCGACGGTGTGGGCGTGTCCGTTGGCGCGGGCGTGTCGGTGGGCGTGGGCGGCGCGGGCGTGTCGGGCGGGCGCGTCGTCGGCGATGGCGGGACGGGCGTCGGCGAGGGCGGCTGCGGCGTGGCGGTGAACGTGGGCGACGGCGGGATGGGCGTGGGCGTGCTGGTGGGCGCGCGTGAGGGCGTGCGCGTGGGCACCGTCTGGTTCAGCGCGTGCGTCCGGCTCCACGCGCCAGGCGCGGAAGCCCACAGCACGATCGTCGTCATCGCAACGGCCAACTTCCATACGCTTGCGGTCGTCTTCACCTCGCGGCCTCCCGAATGGAATCGCATCGCGAAGGATTATACCGGGTGCGCCGTTGCGCGGCAAGTGGGGCGCGGACGAGATTCGGTTCTGTTTTGTGTTGCGACCGAGGCGCGACGCGCTTCCGAAAGTGCGCCGCACTATGATCCTGCAAACAGCGGGCGCGGGCGGTTTGTGAAAACCGGCTCTTTTTGCTATGATTGTGCCGCTGAACTCAATCCAGTCCGTGAGGGGGGAGTATGGCTGCAAAGTACGTCGCTGCGATTGACCAGGGCACAACCAGCACCCGCTTCATGATCTTTGACCGCGAGGGCCGGGTCATCAGCGTGCACCAACTGGAGCACCGGCAGATTTATCCCCACGCCGGTTGGGTGGAGCACGACCCGCTGGAGGTTTGGGAGCGCACGCAGCAGGTGATCCAGGGCGCGCTGGACAAGGGGCGCGTGGACCCCCGCGACCTGGCCGCCATCGGCGTAACCAACCAGCGCGAGACGACCGTCGTTTGGGATCGCAAGACCGGCAGGCCCTACTACAACGCCATCGTGTGGCAGTGCACCCGCACCAAGGACATCTGCGATGCCCTCGCAAAGGACGGCGGGCAAGACCGCTTCCGCGCGAAGACGGGCCTGCCCCTGGCGACCTATTTTTCCGGCCCGAAGATTCGGTGGATTCTGGACAACGTGCCCGGAGTCCGCGCGGCCGCCGAGCGCGGCGATGCCCTGTTCGGCAACATGGACACGTGGATCATCTGGAACCTGACGGGCGGACCCCACGGCGGCGCGCACGTAACCGACGTCTCCAACGCCAGCCGCACCATGCTCATGAACCTGCGCACGCTAGATTGGGACGACGAGATTCTGGCGATCATGGGCATCCCCCGCGCGATGTTGCCCCGCATCCGTCCGTCCAGCGACCCCGCGCTGTACGGGACGACGCGGAAGGATGGGCCTCTGGGCGCGGCAGTGCCGGTGTGCGGCGACCTGGGCGACCAGCAGGCGGCCCTGGTGGGGCAGACGTGCTTCAGCCCGGGCGAGGCCAAGAACACCTACGGCACCGGCTGCTTCATGCTCCTCAACACCGGCACGGAAGCGGTGCCCAGCACCAGCGGCCTGCTGACGACGCTGGGGTACAAGATGGGCGACGCGCCTGCCGTGTACTGCCTGGAAGGCTCCATCGCCATCACCGGCGCTCTGGTGCAGTGGCTGCGCGACAACCTGCGCTTCTTTGATTTCGCCAAGCATGTGGAGGACTACGCCCGACAGGTGCAGGACAGCGGTGGCGTGTACATCGTCCCCGCCTTCTCCGGGCTGTTCGCCCCGTATTGGCGCAGCGATGCTCGCGGCGTCATCGTGGGCCTGACGCGCTACGTGAACAAGTCGCACCTGTGCCGCGCCGCGCTGGAGGCCACCGCCTACCAGACCCGCGAGGTGCTGGACGCCATGGAGAAGGATTCGGGGGTGAAACTGGCGGCGCTCAAGGTGGACGGCGGCATGGTGCAAAACGAACTGCTGATGCAGTTCCAGGCCGACATCCTGGGCGTGCCGGTGGTGCGCCCCAAGGTGGCCGAGACTACGTCGCTGGGCGCGGCCTACGCGGCAGGGCTGGCCGTCGGGTTCTGGGGCGGCCTGGACGACCTGCGCAAGAACTGGGGCGTGGACAAGGTCTGGGAGCCGCACATGGATGCCGAGACCCGCGCCCGCCTGTACAAGGGCTGGCTGAAGGCGGTAGAGCGGACGCTGGGTTGGGTGGAGTAGGGCGGCCTGTGGGGGCGGCGCTACGGTGCTCCGTGGGCGCGCCCGGTTTTACCCGACAGAACGGCGAATGCGGCATGCCCCCGGGGCGATGACCGTGAACGCATCTTCAGTTCCTCGGCATGCTCACGAATCGCGAGGGCGACCACTTCTGCCTTGTGTTCGGGGGGCAGACTCACTTCGTCGCCTCGGCCAGGGGATAGATCACGTCGGCCCGCAGCGCTTCCTTCGCGAAGCCGATGGCCGCCAGAACCGCCTCGCGCGTCAACTGAGGATGTGCGGCGAGGATTTGCTCCACCGTTTCGCCAGCCGCCAACTTCTCCAAGATGAGTTCAACCGTGATGCGGGTGCCCGCAATCACGGGTTTTCCCATCATTATGTTCGGGTCGGATACGATCCACTGCCGTTTCATAACTCGTGCCTCCATTCACCCTGTCGGAGCCGTCGCTTCCTCTTGCTGTGTCGCTTCCCTAACATGATTATACCTGACTTCTCGCTGCCGTCAACGAGGGTTGAGGCTGGTAGTGTATACATTTCGGTGGCAAGTTTCCATACCTGCCCTCTGCTTCCGGCGGCTATGGAAAGCCGCCCTACGTGTTTTGGCGTTGTGCCACCAGCCCATTGCGAGAGTTAGGGCGGGTTTCCATACCTGCCCTCTGCTTCCGGCGGCTATGGAAAGCCGCCCTACGTGTTTTGGCGTTGTGCCACCAGCCCATTGCGAGCGGCGCACCTGTGCCCATGCCGCGACCAACGGGGTTTGGAACCGAGTCCGCGGCTGGCCCGTGCTACGCCAGCACGATGGGCCTGCCCAATTCGGGCCTCTGGATGCGCACGCCGCTGCCCGCCAGTTCTTGCTCCCACCATTCGGGGCGCTCGGTGTGGATGGGGATGAGGATGTCGGGCCTGACGGTGGCGACGAACTCCACCAGTTCGGGGCCTGCGGCGTGGCCCGACGCGTGCAGGGGAACGCGGTTGGCGTCATCGGGGTCGCCGTACAGCGTGAACTCCATGTGCCGCACCCAGTTGCGCAGGCGGCCCAGGTCGGCGGCCTGCTCGTCGTCGTAGGCGCGGCTGCTGGAATACAGGTAGATGCCGCCCTCCACCCCCTGCAAGTCCAAGAGGTCATTGGCATCCCACAGCGAGAAGCACAGGATGTACGCGCCTGGGTTGCGCGAAACCTCCGTCGGGCCGACGAGAGGCGTGGGCCATGCGTCGCGCAGGGTGCGCTCCCACGGGCGCGGGGCGGCCTTCGGGTCGGCGTACAGTTGCAGCATGGGCCACAGTTCGGGCGGGGTGTAGCGGTCGGGGTCGGCCAGGGCGATGGCCTGCAGAAGGTAGGCGTCCTTGGGCAGGATGAGGAGCGCGCGGCCCGCCTCGTGGGCCACCTGCGCGAACGATTCCAGCCGCTCCACATTGCGCGGCCCGAAATCGGCCACGACGAGCCTGCCGCTGGCAGCGCGGACGAGCGCAGTGGCATTGGCGATGATGTCGGCCTCGGTGATGGGCGAGGGGTCTGGATCGGGGCGCGTCGCCTCGCACAGGAGCGCGACAGGGTGCAGTTGGGCCAAATCCCGCGCGAAGCGGCGGCTGAGTTCGCCGTTCTTCCCGTGGAACCGCAGGTCGCCCGTGTAGGCGATCCACCCTGCCGACGTTCGGACGGCGTATCCGCCCGCGCCTGGGATGGAATGATCCAGCGGCCACCAGCGGATGGGCAGGCCGTTCACGGAGTCGGCCGCGCGCTCGGCGCACGCGGGCACGAAATCCTTGCCCTTGCCGCTGTCGCTTTTGGGCAGGTGCGCCCAGTAGTCCTGGGCTTCGGGGGTGAGCGCACCGTCCACGAAGTAGTGGGGGCGGCACCGGTAGGCGGCTTTGGAGTCCGATTTCAGTTCGCCGGATTCCGACGGGGTGCGGGGGTTCACGTAGATGAGTTCGCGCTCAAAGGACATCTGGCCGGTGATCTGCATGGCGCGGGCGATGAAGGCCGTAACCCGCGTGGCGTAGATGGGGATGGCATGGTTGACATAAGACAGGTCGGCGTTGTGATCCAGATGGGCGTGCGACAGGAGCACGGCGTCAGCGGGCAGGCCATCGCGCCGCACGTCTCGGTACAGCGGGTGCGGGCGGAACCGCTCCCACAGGCCAGCGAAGGCCAGGTCGTCGCGGTACAGCCCCTCCAGCGGCGGCAGCAGCCCCAGCGCCAGGGGGTCTAGCAGGCCGCGGGCCGCGCGCGGGCGCAGGTACTCGTTGAAGAAGCGGCCCGCGTGTCCGAAGTCCAGCCCGAAGTCAAAGAACAGGCGCGCGTCGCCGTCTTCCAGGAGAATCTTGTTGCCGCCGATGCATCCGACAGCGCCGTAGCAGGTGATGGTGGTCATTCGGGTTTGCTCCTTTCGGGTGTTCGGCGGCGCCAGCGCGTGCCGCCGAGTGTGTCCAGAAACGCGAGCGCCGCGCTCCTCCTAGTCGGGGCAGGTGCCCGGGAAGGCCGACGCCTCCATCAGCGGCGCACTCTCCATCAGATGGGCGATGGCGTCCCTGATCTTGGCGCGGTCGGGCAGGAGCACCATCGCGCCCTCCGGCGTCGTCCAATCGCGGACCATGGTGTAGTCTATGACGCGGCTGTGAATCTGCTCGGGCGCGATGTCCTTGGCCAGCAGCGCCAGCGACAGCACCTCCTGGAGCGACAGGTTGGTGTCCACCGAGTCCTTGAGGGCGGCCCAGATGCGGGGGATGCGGGGAATCATGCCCACATCCAACGCGCGGTTGCGTATGCCCATGAGGACGCGCTGCTGGCGGCGGGTGCGGTCAATGTCGCCGCGGCCGTGCCGCGAACGGGCGAACATGAGCGCCGTCTTGCCGTCCATGACCTGCCGGCCCGCGGGCACTTTGAGCAGTCGGAAGCCGCCGGGCGCGGAATCGTCTATGAACTTGTCCTCAATGGGGCAGTCCACGTCTACGGTGATGCCGCCCATGGCGTCAATCACGCGCTCAAACGCCTCAAAGTTCAGGCGGATGTAGCGGTCGGTGTCTAGCCCCAGGTTGTTTTTCAGCGTGTCGGCCACGAGCGCAGGCCCGCCGCCCGGATACTTCAACGCTTCGCCGAAGTAGTCGGCCACGTTGACGCGGTTCTCGCCCACCTTGGGGATGCTCACCCAGAGGTCGCGGGGGATGCTGAGGATGCCCACGGCCTTCTCGTCGCGGTGGATGGTAACCCACATGATGACGTCGGTGCGCCAGGGGCCGGTCTGGCCTTCCCGCTGGTCGCTGCCCAGGAGCAGGATGTTGAGCACGCGATTGGCGGGCGGCAGGACCGGCGCAGTCTCGGCCGGGGGCGCGGCCGTTGCCTGCGGCTCGGGCGTGGGGGGCGGCTGCGTGTCGGTTGGCGCGGCGCTGACTTCCGGCGCAACCTGGGGCGCGGGCGAGTTGGGCTGGGGCGCGGGCGAGTTGGCTTGCGGGGCAAGGGCCGAGCAGCCGACGAGGATCAGCGCGGCCAGCGCGGCCGCTGCCCAGGCGAACAGCATGTGGGGTCGTCTCATGTTGTCTTCTCGCAACCTCCTTTCGCCGCGGTTGCGGCGCGGCTCTGGCCAACCCTGTTGCAACTTGCGGGCCACGACAGTCGGTTATTTGATAAATGGGCGTTTTATGTTACAATAATCTCGGCAAGCCGTAAAGTCCGGCGCACCATGCGCACGGCGGCTTGCAGATTCTGGTTGAAAGAGAGTTTATGAAAGGTACACGAAAAGTCAGCGGGCAGATGGAATGGAAAAAGGCTGACCTGCATATCCATACCCCCGCTTCGGCTGACTACCAAGAGCCGAAGGTGAGTTATCTGGACATCCTGCGCCGAGCCGAGGAGCGCGGCCTGGACATCATCGCCTTTACGGACCACAACACCATACGGGGCTACGCCACCATGCTCCAGGAGATAGAGGGCTTGGAACTCCTGGAGCGGCTGAATCGTTTGCAGCCGGCGGAAAAGGAGCAACTGGCCGAATACCGGCGGCTTCTGAACAAGATTCTGGTGCTGCCCGGCGTGGAGTTCACGGCCACCCTGGGGTTTCACATCCTGGCCATCTTCCCGGAAGACGCGACTGTGCGGGAGATTGAGCATCTCCTGCTGCGGCTCAATGTCCCCGCCGACAAGTTGGACGACGGCAGCACCGAGGTCGGCGCGACGTCCGACGTGCTCACGGCGTACCGCGAGATGGCGCGGGCCGGGGCGCTGGTGATCGCCGCGCACGCCAATTCCAGCCACGGCGTCGCGATGCAGGGGTTTGACTTCGGCGGGCAGACCAAGATCGCCTACACTCAGGATCCGAACCTGCACGCGCTGGAAGTAACGGATCTGGAGAGCGGCAAGCGTCGGAGCACGGCTTCGTTCTACAGCGGCTCCAAGCCCGAATACCCGCGCCGCATGCACTGCATCCAGGGGTCCGACGCGCACCGCCTGACCACCGACCCGAAGGACAAGCGTTTGACCGGCATCGGCGACCGCATCACCGAGTTGCTCTTGCCCGAGACCACGTTTGCCGCCATCAAGGAGTTGTTCCTCGGCGACGATTTCGCCCGCACGCGCCCCTACAGGCCCGCCAAGCAGCCGTTTGACCACGTGATGGCGGCCAGGCAGGAAGGGCCCAACATTGTGCAGTCGTTCTTTGAGTCGGCGGCGCGCCAGGGCGGCAGGCTGCACGCGGTCATTTGCGATGTCGTGGCCTTCGCCAATACCAACGGGGGCACCATCTTCATCGGCGTAAGCCCGAACGCGAAGACGCCGCCCGTGGGCGTGGACAAGCCCGAAGAGGTGGCGGCGCTCCTGAAGGCGGAAATCCAGCGCAAGGTTACGCCGCCGGTGGACGTAACGATAGACACGCTGGAATCGCAGGGCAAGAAGATCATTCGCGTCAGCGTCCCCAGGGGCGCCGACATCCCCTACTCGGTGGAAGGCACGAAGATTTACGTGCGGCACGAGTCGGAGACCAGTTTGGCCCTGCGCGACGAGATCATCCAGTTGGTGAAGCGGGCCGCCGAGGAGAAGGGCCAGCCTGCCCCCGCGCCGGAGCCGATTCCCCAAGCGCCCCGAGCCGAAGGGGAAGAGCCTCTGTTCCGCATTGAGCCGCCGCGCACCGGCGTGGAAATCGTGGAGTCGGAAGAGCGCAAGGGCACGCTGTACCATTCGCTCAAGGACCTGCGCAACGGCAACGTGGTTACCAACGTAACGCGCAAATCGGCGCGCAGGCTTTGGCGCTCGGCCATCACCCAACACGAGGACGCGCCGGTGGCGGGCGATAAGATCACCTGGCTGGGCGACATCGGCCTGTGGAAGGTTTACGGCTCGGGCAGCCGCAGGCGCTACAACCTGGTGCAGCGCGACCGCACCGGCCGCATCCACTACTACTACGGCGTGAGCGAAGACGGCTTTCACGGCGAATGGCGGCAGTTCCTGAAGAAGTAGCCGCGCTGCGGGCCGTCGGAGCGCCAGGAGGACCTGATGCGCGTTGGCATCTTGACGGTGAGCGACCGTGCCTCGCGGGGCGAATACGAGGACCGCGCGGGGCCGGTCATCGCTGAAATCGTGCGCGCGGACCTGCACGGCGACGTGGCTGAAACGGCCATCGTCCCCGACGAGCAAGACCGCATTGCCGCGGTTCTGCGCCAATGGTGCGACGAGGCCGATTTGGACCTCATTCTGACGACCGGCGGCACCGGCTTCGCCCCGCGCGACGTAACCCCCGAGGCGACGCGTTCCGTCCTGGAGCGGGAGGCCCCCGGCCTTGCCGAGGCCATGCGCGCCGCCAGCCTTCGCGTTACCCCCCACGCCATGCTGTCGCGCGCCGTGGCCGGCATACGGGGCAGGACCCTCATCGTCAATCTCCCCGGCAGCCCTAAGGCGGTCAAGGAGAACCTGGAGACTATCCTGCCCGCGCTGCCTCATGCCATAGAACTGCTGCGCGAGGTCAAAGGCGCCGACCAGCGCCACCATCACCCTGCGGAAGGAGGTGCGAAGCCGACCAAACAATCGTGAGCCTGTGCAGCACCGACCGGACACCCATGCGGTAGCCAACTCTTTCACGGGGAGGAGTGGAATGAAATCCAGGTACCGGTGGTTTGTCGTGGTGATGTTCTTCTTCTTTATGTTGCTCCACCAGGCTGACCGTCTGCTCATCGGCCCCCTGACCACGCCCATCATGGAGGAGTTCCGCATTGACGAGGCCAAGATGGGCCTGGTATCCAGTTTCGCCATCCTGGTTGCGGCGATCATGTACCCCGTGTGGGGATACCTGTACGACCGCTATGCGCGCGCCAAACTCATCGCGCTGGCCTCGTTCATCTGGGGTTCCACCACGTGGCTCAACGCCATCGCCCCCAACTACACGACCTTCCTCATCACGCGCTCGTCCACGGGCATTGACGACTCCAGTTACCCGGGCATCTACAGCCTGCTGGCCGACTATTTTGGGCCCACCATTCGCGGCAAGGTGTACGGCCTGATAGAGACGGCCATGCCCCTGGGCTACATGCTGGGGATGATCCTGGCCACGCTCCTGCGGGACACCCTGGGCTGGCGCAAGGTGTTTATCCTCACGGGTAGCCTGGGCATCTTGCTCGCCATCGTGCTGTTCTTCGGGCTTCGCGAGCCTACGCGCGGCAGGGCCGAGCCGGAGATGGCCGATCTGGACAGGGTGCCCTCGTACCATTTTGACCGCAAGGTGGCGCTGGAGTTGCTGCGTCGGAAGTCGCTCCTCTTCCTGTTCGCGCAGGGGTTCTTCGGCGTGTTCCCGTGGCAGGTGATCACGTTCTGGTTCTTCCGCTTCCTGGAGACCGAGCGCGGGTTCAGCACCGGCGAGACGACCAGCGTCATGATGGTGGCCATTCTGGCGCTGTCGGCGGGGTACTTTGTGGGCGGAAGCATCGGCGATTTCTTCTTCAAGCGCGACTACAGGGGGCGCGCGTTGACGGGGGCCACGGGCGTGCTCCTGGGCGCGATTCTGCTCACCATCACGCTGCGCATCCCGGCGGGCCAACTCCTGCCGTTCATGATCTTCATGTGCCTGACGGGGCTGACCATGTCCATCGCCGCGCCCAACGTCCAGGCCACCATCCACGATGTGGCCGAGCCGGAAGTGCGCAGCACGGCGCAGGCCACGCTGAGTTTCATTGAGAACATCGGCTCGGCCATCGCGCCGGCGCTGGCGGGGTACATCGCCGTGCGGTCGTCGCTGGGCAACGCCATCCTGACCATCTGCGTCAGCACGTGGCTGGTGTGCGCGTTCCTGTTCCTGGGCGTGGCGCGCTACATCCGACAGGATGCGGAGCGGCTGCGTCGCGTCATGCGCGAGCGCGCAGAGGCGACGGTTGCCGCCACGGAGTAGGGGAGTGGCCTCGGAATCCCGTGCGGTTGTCGCCGCGCTGCAGGGGCGGCAGTTCACGTTCACTTCGGAGCGGGCGTGGGCCGCGTACTGGGCGCAGGCTCTGGCAGGCGCTGCGGAGCGCGGCGCGCGCCTGGCCGTTCTGTCGGGAAGCCCCGGCTGGGACGAGGTGTGGGAGGGGCCGCTGGCCGAGGCGGGCCAACTGGCGCGGCGCTACGGGCTGTACCTGGTGGCCGACATAGGCCCGCAACGCGATGAGGACGGGCGGGTCTTCCCCTGCCTGCACGTCTTTGCCGACGACGGCAGCCTTGTCGGGGCGCAGCGGCAGATTCACCTGAGCCGCGAGGACCGGGCGCTGATGCGTTCCGCGGGCGAGGAACTCCACGTCTTTGATTCCCCTGCCGGGGCGCTGGGCCTCGTCGTCGGCGCGGACGCGCAGGTGCCCGAGGTGAGCCGCGCCCTGACGCTGCTGGGCGCCGAGGTGCTCGTTCACGTGGGCGTGCTGCGCGAACGGTCGGAAGGGGCGTGGCTGGCGCAACTGTGGCGCGAGGTGCAGGCGAACCAGATGTTCGGCGTAGAGGCGTATCCGGTGGGGACTGGCCTGGTGGGCCGGTCGTGCGTCCTGGCGCCGGTGGAGATGACCCCCGACGGGAGGGGCGTCCTGGCCTGCGCCGAAAACGCCGACGCCGAGGCCGTTGTTGCCGCCGAACTGGACTTCGGGGCGCGCGCGGCCCTCATCGCCCGCTACGATATCCTGGCCGAGATGAACCTGCCGCTGTACCGGCAACAACTGCTGTCGCTGTACCGCAAGGAGTCGCGGCCATGAGTGCGTGGCGCGACGCGGTGCTGTTCCACGTGGCGCGGGCGCTGATACGCTGGCGCGCCGGGCTGAGCGCCGCCCAGGGCTGGCTGGCCCGCGCCTCGTATCCCCAGGCGATCCCGCCCGACGAGGACAAGGCGCGCTTGCGGGTGGCCGCCGTGCAGTTTCCGGCGCGCCTGTTCGCGTCGCCCGCCGACTACGCGCGGGAATGCCACGCCTGGACGCTGCGGGCCGTGGAGGCCGGCGCGCAACTGGTGGTGTTCCCCGAACTGGTGGGGTTCGTGCCGCTGCTTGGGCTTGTGCCCGGCATTGAGGCCCAGGCGGCCCGCGCGACTTCGGGCGCGGGCGAGGCGGGCGCGCTGGCGGCGGTAACCCGGCTCCTGGCTCCATCGGCCACGCGGGTGTACCGTTTCACGTTCCAGAACCTGTCGCGCCGCTTCGGCGTCCACATCGCGGCGGGCAGCGCCATCGCCGCGGGGAGGGACGGCACGCTGCGCAACACGGCCTACCTGTTCGGCCCCGACGGGTTTGAGATGGGCCACCAGCCGAAGGCGCACTTCTTCGGCTTGGAGTTCGGAATGGGCCTGACGCGCGGCGGGTTTGTCCAGGTGTACGACACGCCTGTGGGCAAACTGGCGATGCCCGTGTGCATGGACTACACCTACCCGGAGACGGCGCGCATCGCGTATCTCCTGGGCGCGGAGATTCTGCTGAACCCGTCGGCCGACATCAACGCGGACTACAACTGGCACTACCAGTTGCGCGGCGTGTGGAGCAGGGTGCAGGAGTCGCCGTGCTACGGCGTGCATGCGATGATGGTGGGGGATGTGCTGGGGATGCCGTTCCGCGGGCAATCGGCCATCGTGGGGCCGGTGGGCCTGGTGGGCGGCGATGGGATTTTGGCCCGGGCGGATGCGTGCGACGGCGGCGAACTCGTCGTCGCGGACCTGGACCTGGCGGCGCTGCGAGAATTCCGCAGGGGCCTGTCCGTAGAGCCGCGCTGGGATTGGTGTGCGAGGCACCTGGGCGCGATTTGGGAGAGGCGTTCTTTGTAGGGCGAATTGCCAATTTGCCCCACGGTCGCCTGCCCTGTAGCGCAAATTGCCAATTTGCCCCACGGTCGCCCGTCCTGTAGCGCAAATTGTCAATTTGCCCCACGGTCGCCCGTCCTGTAGCGCAAATCGTCAAGTTGCGTTCCAGGGGCCTGGCTGGCCCCACCCCAGCGCGAAAAATGGCGAAGCCCTATCGGGCCGATGAAAGCCCGTAGGGCTTCAGCCTGGTCGCGCCTTGGCCTACTGTCTTATAACGTTGGTGGGCGTCTCAATGGGGGCCACATCCGCCTTCTCCGCGTTGAAGGCGGTGCGCATCTCCGTAACCTTCTCGTCGGTCGTGGACTTTGCGCGGTAGAGCGTCTCGGCCTTGACCAGCGCCTTGGCGTTCATCTCCACCCATGCGAAGCCCTCGTAGTCCAGGACAACACCCTGTTGCCCGGCGAGGAGCCCGCTGAGGCCGAACTGGCTCAGGTCAATCTTGACGCGGTACTTGTTGGTGTTGAACCCGTTGACCTGCTCTTTGCCGACGAACTCCGCCTCTTGCAGGTTGTTGAAGATCAGCAGGAACGCCCCGCCGTAGATGACCAGCGCATCCCACGGGTCGTTCTGCTCGCCCATGGCCAGGTACTGGTCGTTCTCCGATTTCACGTACATCTGCTTGTCCACGAACAGCAATTCTACGGTCAGGTTTTCGCCTTGGTACAGCCGGACGCGCTGATTGCCCGCCGCGTCAATCTCGGTCTCCGTCCTGGTAACGGATTCGGGATTGTCGCCCTCTTTGGTCGTGAACGTGCTCACCACACGGACCGGGGCAAGCAGTCCCAGGTGGCTGATGAGCGAGTCCAGTTCGGTGGTCTCGGCCTGAGTCGGTTGCGGTTCCGGGGTGGGCGTGTCCGTGGGCACAGGCGTGGGCGTTGGGGCCGCCGTGGCCTGGGGCTTGGGCGTGGACTTCGCGCCCCCGCCACAGCCCGCAAGCGCGGTGGTCATGGCCACTACCAGGAGTACAGCGATAGCCCGAATGAGGAAACTTCGTGTTTTCATCAGAATCTCCCTTCATGTGCAGTCTTTGGGCGGCGGTCCAACGGGGTTCGTCCGTACCTCGCTGAGGGGGCAGCAATGCGCATCGCTCAGCCATCGTTGGGGCGTGCGTATTATATGCTCCGGCAGAGCGCCGCGCAAAAACGGATATGCGCCGTTTTTCACGACAGCAGGCGCGCGATGGCGTCCATGACCTGGGCAGCCACAGCGCGGTCGCGGGCGGCGCGGTCGGCTGGGACGGCGGGCACGAACGGTGGGCCGAAACGCACGCGCAGCCGGCCCTCGGTCTCGTACACGGCGGCGGGCAGCACCCTCATCCCCGTCTCCACCAGCAGCGCGATGAAGGCCCCGGCTCCCGGCGGCGGCTCGGCCAGCCCCACCGGCACATCCCTGCCCTCGGGCGCCAGGCCCAGCAGGCCGCCCGTCTGCGCCAGCCTGCGGGCCAGCCGCAGCGTGCGCAGCACCGCCGCGGCTCGCTCGTGCATCTCCTCGGGCGCGGGCGGCATGGGCGGCATCGCCACGAATCCGTACACCCCGGCGATACGCGCAAACGCACGGCGGCTCAACGGCGTCAGCACCCGATGCCGCCAGCGGCTTGTTTCAAACCGCCAGGCTGCCGTCATGACCCAGGCCATTTCCTCGTCGTCGCCCAGGGCGCGGCGCTCGGACAGGGCCGCCGTGATGGCGAAGGCCACCCACCACGCCTGGAACCCAGGGCGGCTGTAGTGATTGCAGGCCACCAGGAGCGGCCCTGTGGCAGGCACGTGCTCCCCGCCGATGACCTCCAGGGGCGGGCGCAGCGCGGCCACCGCCCGGCGCGCATCCCGGACGAAGGAGCGTCGCCGACGGGCCAGCATCGCCCATGCCAGGTCGCCCGCCACCCGCCACGTGATCGGATAGCGCGGCACTTGATTGTCCGAGGTTGGTTGTGCTATCATTGCGATCATTCTGGCCTCGCCTTCAAGGAGGGTGCGATGCTCAAGATGCGGCACTACGTCATCATGAACATCTACTGGTTCGGTCTCGCCTTTATGTGGAACGCCCTGCACCCCATCGTCCTGCCCGCGGTGCTCCTGCGCTTTGTCCCCGACGCTCTGAAGAACACCTATCTGGGCGGGATGACCTTCGCCGGCCTCATCCTGGCGATGATTATTCAGCCCCTCTCGGGCGCGTGGAGCGACAGGACCCGTTCGCGGTGGGGCCGCCGTCGCCCCTGGATGGTGGCGGGAACGCTGGCCACCCTCGTCATCCTGGCGGCCATGAGCGCGGCGGGCGGGTTCTGGGTGCTCCTCATCACGTACCTGCTCCTGCAATCGGTGTCCAACATGGCGCACGGCCCGGCCCAGGGGTTGATTCCCGACCTGGTGCCCGAGGGGCGGCGCGGCCTGGCCTCGGGCTGGAAAAACCTGTTTGACATGACGGGCCTCATCGTTGCCTCGCTGGTTGCGGGCCGCCTGATGGGCCAGGACAACCCGGCCCTGGCCTTCGCCATCATCGGCGCGGTGCTGGCCGTGTGCGCGCTGACTACCGTCGTGGGCACGCCCGAGACGCCCGGCGCGGCAGTCGCCCCCGCCCCGGCGGGCAACCCGGGCCTTCCCTCGGAGCGCGCAGGGTGGCGCGGGCGAGTTGCCGCGGCCATCCGCGAGTATCCCGACTACGCCTGGCTCATCGCTTCGCGCTTCCTGATTCTCCTGGGCATCTACGCGGTGCAGACCTTCGCGCAGTATTTCATTCGCGACCGCCTGGCCGTGCCCAACGCGGCGGAGGTAACGGGCAACCTGATGGCAGCCATCGGCGTGGCGCTAACCTTGCTGGTGTTCCCCGCCGGCTGGCTGTCGGACCGCGTGGGGCGGCGAATGCTGAACATCGGCGCCGGGCTGCTGGCCGCGCTGGGCATCTTCCTGCTGTTGTTCGTGTCCGACGTGCGCTCGCTGTATCTGGTCGGCGCGATTATCGGCATGGCCACGGGTATCTTCGTCAGCGTGAACTGGGCGCTGGCCACCGACTTGATTCCCGCCGAGAAGGCCGGGCTGTACATGGGCTTGACGAATATTGCGACGGCGGGTTCTGCGTCCGTGAGCCGCCTGGGCGGGCCGCTGATTGACGGGCTGAACGCCGCGCGCCCGGGCGCGTACATGGGCTATTCGGCGCTGTTCATCGTGGCCTCGGTGAGCGCCCTCGCCGGCGCGCTGCTGATGTTCCGCATTCGCCGACGCTAGCCCGCACTCGTCGGGACACCGCCCGCTATCAGTGATACCGCCTGACCTGGAAGCGGTACAGTTTCACCGGCTCCTTGGGGCCGATGCCTGCTTTGCGTCGGCAGATGTCAATCTGCTCTTCGGGCGTGTCCACGCCTTCCAGGTCGGGCAGGAGCAGGCCCTTGCGCCAGCCGCTTTCCACGATGACCCCATATTTCTTCGCATCCAACTGCTCCACGCTTTCCACCGGTTCGGGTTCGGTCAGCACGTCCACCGAGATGTCCAGGTCGTCCAATTCGTCCGGCGTGATGGGGTAGAAGCGGGGGTCGCGGGTCGCGGCGCTGATGGCGTTGCTGATGACCTCCTCGGCGACGTTGGGCTGCGTGGGGTGGAACGTGCCGATACAGCCGCGGAGCGCGCCGTCTTTGGTGTGGATGGAGACGAAGACGCCGGCGCGCTCTTTCATCTCCGGGGTCATTTCTTCGGGTTTGGGCGGATGGATACGCTTGCGGTCTCGCACGTAGGCGCTGATCGCCTTTCTGGCCAATTGGACGAGAGGATGCATGGCATGTACTCCTTTCCCCGCAGGCGAGCCGAGGCTTGCCCGCGCCAGGGGTTGGCAATCGCGGCCCTATTATGCATGAGGATGCGCGCGCACGCAAGACAAGGAAGGGGGAGACTCGGCTTCACCTGTTGTCGGCAACTCCGCGCGCATGTGCCATAGACCCCAGGCGTCTCCAAGACCCTTGGGGCCTCGCAGGGGGTTGCTTCGGCGCCTCGCGGCCAGGGGCGGGCTTGGAGTGCCCTACGACTGGGGGCGGGCACGGCCAGGCACAGGCTACCGCCGGAATCGGCGCAGGAGCCACGCCCACCAGCGACGGACGGCCGCCACGAGCCGGGGCAGGTTGCGTTTCGGGCGAGGCCTGCCGCCCCACTCCACCAGCGCGGCGCCCCACGTGAGGCCGGCGCCGAAGCCCACCAGCACCACGCGCTGCCCCGGCTGCAACTGCCCCGCATCGGCCATCTCGGACAGGGCGATGGGGATGGAGGCGGCAGACGTGTTCCCGTAGCGGTCAATGTTCGCGTACATCTTCTCCTTGGGCACGCCCAGCCGCTCGGCTGCCGCCTGGAGGATGCGCGCATTGGCCTGGTGCGCGATCACCACGTCCACGTCGGCCAGGGACAGGCCGGCCTGTTCCAGCACCTTGCGCGTGGCCTCGGGGATGATCTTCGCCGCAAAGCGGAAGACTTTCTGCCCGTCCATCCGTATCGTGTGCAGGTTCTCGGCCACCGTCTCCGCCGAGGCGGGCTTGCGCGACCCGCCCGCCGGCAGGATGAGCCAATCGGCGCCCGCGCCGTCGGCGCCGAGGTGCGTGGCCAGGATGCCGCCCGGGCCGTTGGCCTGTCCCAGGAGCACCGCGCCCGCACCGTCGCCGAAGAGCACGCACGTGCCCCGATCCGTCCAGTTCGTGATGCGCGACAGGGTCTCTGCGCCGATGACGAGGGCGTACCGGTAGGCGCCGGCCTCAATGGCGTGAGCGCCCAGGGCCAGCGCGTAGATGAACCCCGAGCAGCCCGCGCCCAGGTCAAACGCGGCGGCGCGGGTGGCGCCGATGCCGCGCTGTACCAGGCAGGCCGTGGCCGGAAAGAGGTAGTCCGGCGTGGCCGTCGCGACGATGATGAGGTCAATGGCGAGCGGGTCGGCGCTGGCGGTCGCCAGGGCGCGCTCGGCTGCGATGATGGCCATGGACGCGGTCGTCTCGTCGGCGTCGGCCAGTCGCCGCTCGCGGATGCCGGTGCGCTCCACGATCCACTCGTCCGAGGTGTCCACCATCTGCGCCAAGTCGGCATTGGTGAGGACGCGGCGGGGCACATACGCGCCCCACCCGATGATCTGCGCTTTGATTCCCTTGCTCATGGGTATCTTCCCAACGCCAGCGAGGCGTTGTGGCCTCCGAAGCCGAAGGAGTTGGACAGCGCCACCCGAATGGGCTTTGGGCGGGCGCGGTTCGGCGTGTAGTCCAAATCGCACTCGGGGTCCGGCGTCTCGTAGTTGATGGTGGGCGGGATGACGCCCTCTTCCAGCGCCTTGGCGGTGATGATGGCTTCCACGGCCCCGCTGGCCCCCAGGAGATGGCCCATGACCGATTTGGTAGAACTGACGGCAAGGCGGTAGGCGTGGTCGCCGAAGACCGACTTGATGGCGATGGTTTCGGCGCGGTCGTTGAGGGGCGTGCTCGTGCCATGCGCGTTGATGTATTCCACGTCGGTGGGCGCAAGGCCGGCGTCCCTGAGCGCGCCGGCCATGGCCAGGGCAGCGCCCGCCCCGCTTTCCAGCGGCGCGGTGATGTGGTAGGCGTCGGCGGAGAGGCCGTAGCCGAGGATTTCGGCGTAGATGTGCGCGCCGCGCGCCTGGGCGTCCTCCAGTTTTTCCAGCACCAGGATGCCGGCCCCTTCGCCCATGACGAACCCATCGCGATGGGCGTCAAACGGGCGGCAGGCGCGGGTCGGCTCGTCGTTGCGCCGCGAAATGGCGCCCATGACGTTGAAGGCCGCGATGGCGAGGCGGAGGATGCCCGCTTCGGCCGCGCCGCAGATGGCCTTGTCCACCCGCCCGTGTCGGATCATCATGGCGGCCTCGCCGATGCAGTTGGCGCCGCTGGCGCACGCCGAGATGACCGCCAGGTTGGGGCCGCGAATCCCGTACTCAATGGCGATGTTGCCGGCGGCGGTGTCGGCGAGGACCATGGGGATGAAGAACGGGCTGACGCGCCGAGGGCCGCGCTCGTCTAGCGCGTGGAGTTGCTGGGCCAGCGTGGCCATGCCGCCGATGCCGGTGCCCACGATGACGGCGATGCGCTCGTTGTCGCCCGCGAAGGTCAGCCCCGCGTCGGCCACGGCCTGGCGGGCGGCAGCCAGGGCGAACTGACTGTAGCGGTCCATGGTGCGCGCGGCTTTCGCGCCGAACAGGGCCACGGGGTCAAAATCCTTGACCTCGGCGGCAATCTGGGTTTCCAGGTCCGAGGCGTCAAACAGGGTGATCGGGCCGACTCCCGATTTCCCATCCACGACGTTGCGCCACATGGTGGGGACATCGTTCCCAACGGGCGTTACGGCTCCTACGCCGGTGATGACCACTCGGGTTTGTGGCATATATGCCTCCTGTGTTGGGCGCAGTGGATTGCAGCCCTACTGCATGATAAGTCCGCCGTCCACGCTGAGCACCTGGCCGGTGATGAAGTCGGCGTCGGGCGAGACGAGGAACGCGACGGCGGCGGCGATGTCTTCGGGCGTCGCGGCGCGCCGCAGGGGCGTGAACGCGAGCCAGTTCTGCACCATCTCCTGGGGGAGCGACGCGGTCAGGTCGGTGGGGACGTAGCCCGGCGCGACGGCGTTGACCGTGATGTTGCGCGGGCCGACCTCCTTGGCCAGCGACTTGGTGAGGCCGAGGAGCCCGGCCTTGGCCGCGGCGTAGTTCACCTGGCCCGCCTGGCCCGCGAGGCCCGCGACGGATGTGATGTTCACGATGCGGCCGTAGCGTTGGCGCATCATCGGGCGGATGACGGCGCGGCAACAGTTGAACGCCCCCTTGAGGCATGTGTCCACGACGATGTCCCAGTCCTGTTCGGTCATGGACGCCAGGAGCGTGTCGCGCGTGGTGCCGGCGTTGTTCACGAGGATGTCCACGCGCCCAAACGCGGCGATGGTCTCGGCGATAAGTCGCTCGGCCTCGGCGAAGGCGCTCACGTCGGCCTGGATGGCTTTGGCGCGCCCGCCGCGACGTTCTATCTCCGCGACGACCTCGGCCGCCTCCGCCGCGGCGCTGCGATAGTTGACGACGACCGTCGCGCCCGCCGCCGCCAGGCGCAACGCAATGGCCCGGCCTATCCCGCGCGAAGCGCCGGTTACCACGGCCACCTTCCCATCCAGAATCATCTCCGATCCCTCCCGTAATTACATGTGCGCATTGCATCCGGGATTCGCACGAATTCGCGGCTACTGTCTTCCTGCGCGAAACCGTGCGGGCCAGATCTTGCGGCGCGGGGCCTCGCGCCCGATGTCGCCCCGCGCGGCCCGCTACCGGCCCGACTGCGCAAAAGCGATCACCGCGTCGGGGTCGCCGATGGCGACGGCGCAGGCCGCACCGGCGATTCGGCTCACGAGGCCCGTGAGCACGCTCCCCGGCCCGATCTCCACGAAGTGGCTCGCTCCGCGCCGGGCCAATTCGCGTATGGACTGGGTCCACCGCACGGGCGCGGTCAACTGCTCCACCAACTCGCGCCTGACCTCATCGGGGTCTTGGAGCGGGCGGGCGTCCACGTTGCCCACGATGGGCGCGGCGGGTCGGCGCAGGGCCACCGCATGCACCGCGCGGCGGAGACCTTCGGCGGCGTGCGCCATGAGCCTGGAGTGGGCCGCGATGGAGACGGCGAGGCGAATCACGCGACGCGCGCCGGCCTGCTTGGCGAGTTCCTCCGCGCGCCCCAGCGCATGGACGTCGCCCGATAGGACGATCTGTCCCGGGGCGTTGTCGTTGGCGATCTGGATGACCTGTCCGCTCTCGGACACCTGCCGGCAAATCGCGTCAAGGACGTCGGCGTCCAGCCCGATGACCGCCAACATGCCGCCGGGGTTGGTCTTGCCTGCCTCGGCCATGAGTTGGCCGCGCAGCCGCACCAGGTGCAGCCCGTCGGCGAAGGACAGCGCGCCCGAAGCCACCAGCGCCGAGTATTCGCCCAGGCTGTGGCCCACGTAGTAGTCCGGCTTTATCGCACGGCCTGCCGCCTCTTCCAGCGCGCGCAGCGCCGCGATGCTCGTGGTCAGGATCGCCGGCTGGGCGTTGGCGGTGTCGGTGAGCGTTTCCGCCGGCCCTTCAAAGCACAGCGCGCTCAGGCGAAAGCCGAGGGTGTCGTCGGCCTCCTCAAATGTCCTGCGGGCGCTGGCGAATCGTTCGGCAAGCGCCTTTCCCATGCCCACGTGCTGGGAGCCTTGCCCCGGGAACTGGAAGACCAGGCGGGGCGCGCCCTGTGCGTTGGATTCCATGTCGTCAACCTCCGCAAAATCAGGCCGCGGCCCAGGCGTTCAGCCGTTGCAGGTGCGCCTCGGCCTCGCCCATGATGCGCTCAATGAGCACCCGCACCGGCACGATGTCGCGCACCAGGCCTGCAATCTGGCCGGCCATGACCGAGCCGTTGACCACGTCGCCTTCCATGGCGGCCAGGCGCAACTTGCCGGTGCCGAACTCAATGACCTCGGCCTCGGTCGCGCCCGTCTTTTCCATCTCGGCGAAGCGCGTGGTCATCTGATTGCGGATGGCGCGCACCGGATGGCCGAGGGAGTGGCCGGTGGTTACGGTGGCGCGGTCGTTGGCGCGCAGGATGCGCTCCTTGTAGTTGGGGTGCACCTTGCACTCCTCGGTGCAGATGAAGCGGGTGCCCATTTGGATGCCCACGGCGCCCAACGCCAGGGCAGCCAGAAGCCCGCGCCCATCGGCGAACCCGCCCGCGGCAATGACGGGGATATCCACGGCGTCCACGACTTGGGGCACCAGGGGCAAGGTGGCCACGTCGCCGATGTGCCCGCCCGATTCCATCCCCTCCGCAACGACCGCGTCCACGCCGTCGCGCGCCAGGCGCACCGCCAGGGCCACCGAACCGACGACGGGGATGACCTTGATGCCCGCGGCTTTCAGGCGCGGCACGATGGCCGAAGGGCTGCCCGCGCCCGTCATGACCACGGGCACGCCCTCGTCTATGCAGATTTGCACGATGTCGTTGACGAACGGCGAGAACAGGGGGATGTTGACGCCGAACGGGTTGCGCGTGAGCGCCTTCGTCTTGCGCACCTCATCGCGGACGTAGTCGGGGGGAGCGTTGCCGCCGCCCAGCACGCCCAGGCCGCCCGCCTCCGAGACGGCGGCCACCAGTTCGGCGGTGGCCACCCAGGCCATGCCGCCCTGGATGATGGGATATCGGATTCCCAGCAGATCGCACAACACGGTTCGTATCACCTTTACCTCCCCAACGGATGTGGTTTTGCCATTTGCCTCACGCGATGGTCAGGAGCGCGTCGCCATCGCGGACGACAGCGCCCGCCTGCACGTGGATGCCGCGCACGCTGCCCGCGCGCGGCGCGCGAATCTCGTTTTCCATCTTCATGGACTCCAGGATGGCGACGAGTTGGTTCTCGGCCACAGGCTCACCCTCGCCCACGCAGATTTCCGCCACCAGGCCGCACAGGGGAGCGCGCACGACGACCTCGCCCTCGGCCGTGGCGCTTCGCCCTCGGCTGGGGTGGAGCGCCTCGTCGTGCACCTGGATGCGGTGCACCTTGCCTCGCACCAGGGCGTAGTACGTCCCGCCGCGCTCGTCCACCAGCACCTCGTAGGAAGCGTCGTTGACCAGCAGCGAGTACAGCGACAGTCCTTGAATCTCCGACACATCCAGGCGGAACGTGCGGCCCTCCATCGCCAGCGTGCCGTCGGGCATCAGCGTAACGGTCAGCGGCGTCCCGTCCACCTCCACGCGATAGGTTATCGGCCTACTGCCATCCAGCGTCCGAGCATTTTCCAATTGGAATCTCCATTTCGGGTCGGTTGGGCGCATGTCTGCACCTGGGAGGGGCGCAGCGCCCTGGCCCGGTGGTGTAGCAGCGCCGCAAGGACCGCGGCCGCGCGCAGGTCGTCCAGCGGGGCGGCGCGCTCCGCGTAGGCGGCCTGCTCCAGGAAACTGGTGTCCACATATCCGCCCTGGAATCGCGGGTCGTCCAGGATTTCCTGGTGCAGGGGGATGTTGGTGCGTATGCCCATGATGCGGTACTCGTCCAGCGCGCGCCTCATGCGCACCAGCGCCTCGCCACGGGTCTCGCCCCACGCGATGACTTTGGCGATGAGGGAATCGTAGTAGGGCGTGATCTCCAGCCCTTCGTGGATGCCGCTCTCCACGCGGATTCCCGGCCCCGAAGGCTCGCGCATGTACGAGATTTTCCCGACGGATGGGCGGAAGTCGTCAAACGGGTTTTCGGCCAGGATGCGGCATTCTATGGCCCAGCCTCGGAGTCGCACGTCCTCCTGGGCCAGGCGCAGCCGCCGACCGGCTGCGATGCGGAGTTGCTCCTTGACGATGTCCACGCCGGTAACCATTTCCGTCGTGGGGTGTTCTACTTGCAAGCGGGGATTGATCTCAAGGAAGTAGAAGTTCTGCTGCTCGTCCAGCAGGAACTCCACGGTACCCGCGTTGACATAATCGGCGGCGCGCGCGGCGGCGACGGCGGCTTCGCCCATGCGGCGGCGCAATTCCGGCGTGAGGGCGCGCGAAGGCGCTTCTTCCAGCACTTTCTGGTGATGCCTCTGGACGGAGCCTTCGCGCTCGCCCAGATGAATCACGTTGCCGTGGTGGTCGGCCAGAATCTGGAACTCAATGTGGCGGACGCCTTCCAGGACGCGCTCCAGGAAGACCGAGTCGTCGCCGAAGGCGGCCTTGGCCTCGCGGCGGGCCAGCGCCAGGGCCTCGGCGAATTCGTCCGGCCCGGTAACGAGTCGGATGCCCTTGCCGCCACCGCCGGCGGCGGCCTTGATCATCAGGGGGTAGCCCACGGCCTGGGCGGCCTGGGCCGGGTCGCCATCGGGCACGTCCCACTCGGAGCCGTGGATGACGGGCAGCCCCGCCTGGCGCATGGCGCGTCGGGCCAGAATCTTGTTGCCGGCCAGGCGTAGCGTCTGCGGCGACGGCCCCACGAACACCAGGCCCGCGTCCAGGCAGGCCCGCGCGAATTCGGGGTTCTCGGCCAGGAAGCCGTAGCCCGGGTGCACCGCGTCGGCGCCGGAGCGCCTGGCGACGTCCAGGATGCGCTCCATGTTGAGATAACTGTCGCGGGCGGGCGCGGGGCCCACGCAGTACGCCTCGTCGGCGTAGCGCACGTGCAGGGACGCCCGGTCCACCTCCGAGTAGATGGCGACGGTGCGTATCCCTAACTCGCGACAGGTGCGGATGATACGGACGGCGACTTCGCCGCGGTTGGCGATGAGGACCTTTTTCAGCATGGGATGACTTCCTGAGGGTCTTTACAACGCAAACACTGCAGGGCCGAATTGGTTGCGCGGGAGGTGAACGATGGCGCAGGGGATGGCACAAACCATGATGTTTGAGGATTTTGTTGTCGGGCAGGAGTGGACGACGTCGGGCCGGACGGTAACGGAGGCCGACATCGTGGGGTTTGCGGGCCTTTCGGGCGATTTCAACGCGCTGCATGTGGACAGCGAATACGCCCGCAGCACGCCCTTCGGGGAACGCATCGCCCACGGGCTTCTGGGCCTGGCGATGGCCACGGGGCTGGCCTCGCGGGCCGGTTTCATGGAAGGCTCGGTGGAGGCGTTCCTTTCGCTGGAGTGGAAGTTCCGCGCGCCCATCCGCATCGGCGACACCATCCGCGCCGCGCTGCGGGTGGCTGGGACGCGGCCCATGGGCGACACGGGCGGCCTGGTGATGCTGGACGTGACGGTGCTGAACCAGCGCAACGAGACGGTGCAGCGCGGGCAGTGGACGGTGCTGGTGAAGCGCCGGCCGCCGCAGGGGTAGGGTGCTGCGGGCGGAGCAACCCCGCGCCCGCGCGGAGATGGCTTCGTCGCTCCGCTCCTCGCGATGATGAGGGGCCAACACGCTTCGGGACCCAGCCCGTTGCCACGGCGTGTTTCAATTCTGGCGCGCGATGGCCGGGCATCGTTGGGTTTGCCGATCAGGGTCCACCTCACCCATTCTCACCCCAGCCCTCGCCCATCTTGACTACACCCCGGTGGATGCCGTGCGGGAGGAAGAGCCACCTCACCCATCCCCACCCCAGCCCTTGCCCATCTTGACTACACCCCGGTGGATGCCGTGCGGGAGGAAGAGCCACCTCACCCATCCCCACCCCAGTCCTCGCCTACCTTGACTTCACCCCGGTGGATGCCGTGCGGGAGGAAGAGCCACCTCACCCATCCCCACCCCAGTCCTCGCCTACCTTGACTTCACCCCGGTGGATGCCGTGCGGGAGGGGTTAGGTGAGGTCAAGCGCCAACGCTGTTCGCCGCGCGGGGGAAGCGGACTTCGTCGGTCGTGGAACAGCCCACGGGTGTGTTGAGGGTGTGCGCATTGCAGCACATGTGCCCTCTAACGGAACTCCATCTTTCGGGCGAATGAACGCAAATGCTTGACAACATGAGCATTTCATGTTATGATATAGGCGTATCGGGATTCAACATTGAGTATCACAATGTGATACATCGCTCTAGTTAGTCAGTTTACAAGTACTCCGATCGGCATAGGAGCCAAGAGATGGCCTGTGTCAAAGTCTATGGCCTCTACAGGTCATTGGGCGGCTCGGTGGCGATTCGGAATGTGGACCTCTAAATCCCAGCGCTCAACTTCCAGGACAAACGTCTCAAGTATCGGGAGTGCCGAAGGGCGGCGCGGACCTGCCACAAAAACAGATCTTGCAAGGAGGAGGGATTCTATAGCACAACTGAGAGCGAACTGAACCTACCGACAATTGTCCACCCCAATGAGCAGCGGGCATAGGAGGTGATGCGCAGAGGCAAAGGACAGCATAAAGATATAGTATGACCCATTGGATAATGGACCGTCAGAATGTTGTCTTCAGGCGAAAAGGAGGCCTCAGATGAAGACTCGCATCTCGTTGGTCGTGGTCATAGCCCTGGTTCTGCTGGTCGGGATGGCCCTGGTTCTGCTGGTCGCGCCCTCGTCAACTGTTCTTGCAGTACCTCAGGACAAACAGGACAGACTGGCAGAGGACGACCCCTGGGCCCTGCCCTCCACGCCGACCGCAGTATTGAATGTCACGGTAGATGGTGTCCCCTTGACCGTAACCAACTACAGGGTTATCTATGTTGCCAATCCAGTCCCCGTAAGGATCATGTCAGGCGGTGTTCCAACCACCACTGTAGACTATCAGGCGATGAACATTTATGTGCCTTCCAATGCCACCGAAGATTCCCCGATCATCCTGCAGGTTGGCAACGCCGGCTGGCTGGGCAACCCGGTGAGGGCTGCAATCACGGACGGCGGAGTGTATACCAGCACCACCAGTAACACAGGCGCGGCGCTGAAGGCCGGCTACGTCATCGTGAGCGCTGGCGCTCGCAGCCGCGGCATGACTGATCTGGCGGGCACAACCTATGTGGGCCACGCCCCTGCGGTGGTTGTGGACACCAAGGCCGCCATCCGCTACCTGCGCTACAATGACGCTGCCATGCTTGGGACCACAGACCGCATCTTCATCACCGGAACCAGCGGCGGTGGAGGACTGTCAGTAGCCATCGCGGCCAGCGGCAACAGCCCAGACTACTACCCCTACCTGTACGAGATCGGGGCTGCAGGCGTCTCCTATGACCCAGGAAGTGGCACCTACACGTCAACCCTCAACGATGACGTGTTCGGGACGGTGGCCTATTGCCCGATCACAGACCTTGATCATGCCGACGCAGCCTATGAGTGGATGTATGGGGCCACCAGGCGGGCCCTCCATGACGAATTCGGCACCTACAACGAGGCACAGATGCTTGCCTCCGCCTGGCTGGCGGGGGACTATGTCCCCTATTTCAATAGGCTGGGCCTGAAAGATGAGCACGGCAATCCGCTGACAGCCGACAAGCTTGACGATTCCATCAAGGCCCTTGTCGAGAAGGAAATAGAGGAAGCGTATGTAGAGGTCGGCCCGACGCAGATGATTTCCGACGTTGAGGCCCTTGCATACAAGGATCGCAGTTGGTACTCCATAGACGAGAACGGCAAAGCGACCCTGGATCTCGACAAGTACCTGTACTTCATTGTCAGGAACCAAGCCCTGAAGACTCCCCCGGCGTTTGACAACTACAAGACCTCCCTCCAGGGTACAATGAACGAGTCCAACCTCGCCGGCACACCCGCGCAGGAATACAGCAACTTCACGGAGTGGGCCTGGAACCACAATGCCGCTCCCGGTGACGGCATCGGTCTTGACGACACCGGCCTGATGTGGGGTGAGTTCATCCTGACAAACGCCGGCAAGGCGGTGCTGAAGCAGATGGAAATGGTGAACCCAATGCCATACCTGCTCAGCGACACCAATGGCGACAGCGCGCCGTACTGGTACTTCCGGTATGGTATGAGAGACCGTGATACCTCGTTCGCAGTGGAGGTGGCTCTGTACTATGCCGTGCTGAACGCCAGCGGCGTCCGAAACGCGAACTTTGAGATCGCCTGGCTGAAGCCCCACGGAGGCAACTACGATGTGCCAGAGGCCTATGAGTGGGTTGCCGAGGCTGTGGACAACGCGAATACCTTTGACGCCATTGAAGCGGCGATGCCAAGCGGGCAGGTGACCAGCAACTTCACCCTTCCGACCGGTGCAGGGATCACTTACACGAGCAGCCGTCCGGACGTCATTGCGATCACAGACGGTCAGGCCGTTGTGACTCGTCCGCGATCGGGCAACGTAACTGTAACCATAACGGCTACCGTAACGAGCGACAAAACTGCCGACGACGGCCACAACTATGGTAAGGTAGAGGTAACCCGCGCCTATACGTTGACCGTATCCGCCGCTCCGGTATGGATCTATTTGCCGGTGGTCTGGCGCCAGTAGGAGCGCGTGATTGCTCGGATAAGCCGTGACCAGCACACAGGCCGAACCTGTGCTGGTTCCCTCTGCTGCATTCCTTGTATCGGCAGGGGGCGCAAGGTGGGATGCGTGGGCGTCGGCATTGCCGGCGCCCACCCCGATGGCTGTGGCGACTAGCGCCGCCCCGCATCTACCTTCCCGCGAGGCTCGCACGAATGATCCTTGGGGCGACGCCATCGTATGCCAACGCCCCAAAGAAAGAAACTTCCCCCGTCTCTTGGTAACGTTGTCTGGACACAAGCACGTAGGGAGACTCAATTCCGTAGTCTTTCAACGCTCTCGCACATCCTACTTGACAAACCCCGATCTTTGTGCTATACTATTGTGTGAAACTTAGTTGCACGGTGTGCAATCACCACGCCATCCTGTCCAATGGGGGAGGGTGACTTGAGCAAGCCCATTCGTGCCGTCGGGCGAGCATTGGATGTGATGTTGTGCTTCTCGCGGGAGGAGCCTGAACTGACCCTCACCGAGATTGCCGAGCGCGTGGAGTTGCACAAGAGCACCGTGCACCGCGTCCTCGCGACGCTGGAGAGCAAGCGTTTCGTGCAGCACGATGAGGCGACGGGCAAGTATCGTCTTGGGCTGCGCGTTCTGGAACTGGCCATGCTGGCGCTGGAGACCACCGACATCCGGCGACACGCGTGGCCTTTTTTGCAGCGCTTGAGCGAGGAGTGCCGCGAGACGGTGGACCTGGGCGTGTTGGATGGGACGGACATCGTCTATCTGGAGGTCATTGAGAGCCCCCAGCGGGTGAAACTGGCCGCGGCGCCCGGGCAGCGGCTTCCCGCCTGCTGCACCTCGTCGGGCAAGGCGATCCTGGCCTATCTGCCCGAGGCCCAGGTCAGGCAGATCATGATTCAGGGACTTCGCCGCTACACCGAGCACACCATCGTCTCCCCTGACGATTTCCTCGCCGACTTGCGAGCCACCCGCGAGCGCGGCTTTGCCATCGCCCAATCGGAATACGAGGACGGCATCAACGCCGTGGCCGCGCCGATTCTGGATCCGCGGCAGAGGCCCATCGCGGTGATCGCGGTCGCGGGGCCAGCCTTCCGCCTGCCGATGGAGCGGATGTTGGAGTTGGGGCCGATGGTGCGCCAGCATGCCGACGAGATCGCGCGCGAGATCGGGTTGGCCGCCGCGCTGATCCCCGATTACAGCCACACCGAAACGCTCTATAAGGTGCGGCAGATTCGGCCCGAAGGGGCGTAGGGCGGGGGTATGGGGGGCGGCGGGTTCTCATTTGAAGTGGAAGTGTTCGGGGCGCTGTTGCCCCCGGGGCAGCGGCGGCAGCATCTGGACGCCGATGGCCCGCTCACGGTGCGGGATGTCGTCGTGCGTTTGGGCCTGGATCCCGACGACATTGGGCTGGCGACGGTGAACGGCGTGCAGGTGCCGCTGGAGCGCGAGGTGCCCGCGGCGAGCCGTGTGTGCCTTTTCCCGCCGATGTCTGGCGGGTAGCAGAATTGGCGATTGGGTCCTGTTGCGACGCCCGACGTGTCCGACATGCCACGCAGGGCTGTGGGCTACGGCTGGAATTGCAGGGAAAGTTTGAGATCATCTCCGAGTTGAATCGTCAGGGGATTACCGTGCTGCTCTCGGAGCAGAACGCGCGCGCGGCGCTTAAGATCGCCCACCGCGGCGTCGTCCTGGAGACGGGCCGCATCCGCTTCGCCGATACGGCCGAGGCGCTGCGCGAGAACCCCGTCGTTCAGCACGCTTACCTGGGACTTGCGTAAGTCCCCGTCCAACGCAAGGGCGGGCTGACGGAGGCCCGCCCTTCTGCGTTTGCCGCCCCTGCCCGCATGGGTGTTCTACGACCTGCGCGGGCGCGAGGGGCGGCTGTGATGTTTGTAAAATCCTACATGTGGAGGCACAACATATGCCAGAGGAAATCGTACGTATCCAAGCCAGCGACCTGGTGCAAGCCTGCGAGCGCCTGCTGCACAAGGTTGGCGTGCCGCCCGACGAGGCGCGCATCATCGCCGAGATCGTGGTGGAGGCCGACCTGCGCGGCGTGGAGTCGCACGGGCTTCTGCGCCTGCCCGCGTATGTCCATCGGGTGCAAGCGGGGCTGATGACCCCCAAGACCGAGGTCAAGGTGGTGCGGGAGCGGACCGCGTCGGTGCTGCTGGACGCGCAGCGCGGATTTGGCCAGGTGGCGGGCGTCCGCGCCATGACTCACGCGATGGAGCGCGCGCGGCAGCACGGCGTGGGCGTCGCCGCCGTGCGCAACGCCAACCACTTCGGGATCGCGGCGTACTACGCCATGATGGCGCTGCCCCATCGGATGATCGGCGTGGTTACGGCCAACGCCGCGCCGAGCATGGCGGCGTGGGGCGGGGCGGCGCCGGTGCTGGGCACCAACCCCGTCTGCATCGCCATCCCCACCGGCGGCGACGTGGACATCGTCCTGGACATGGCCTCGTCGGTGGTGGCGCGCGGCAAGATTCGGCTGGCGGCCAACAAGGGCGAGCGCATCCCCCTGGGCTGGGCGCTGGACGCGCAGGGCCGCCCCACCGATGACCCCAAGGCGGCGCTGGACGGCACGCTGGTGCCCATCGGCGGGCCCAAGGGGTACGGCCTGGCGTTGGCCATAGACGTGCTGTCGGGCGTGCTCACCGGCGCCGATTTCGGCACCCGCCTTACCTCGGTGCACGACCTGAAGCAGCCGTCGTCGGTGGGGTTCGTAACCCAGGCGCTGGACATCTCGGCTTTTGCCGATTGGGACGATTTCCGCCGGGATATGCAAAGCCTCGTGCAGGAGATTCTCAATTCTCCTCGCGCTCCTGGCGTGGAGCGCATCTACTTGCCTGGAGAGATAGAATGGCTCAAGCGGCAAGACCGACTGCAAAATGGCGTGCCTGTGCCCGCCAGCGTGCTCGCTGAAATCCAGGGCCTGGCGCAGGAATTGGGCGTGAAGATCGCGCTGTAGCGGGAAGAGGCAGCGCGGAGGCTTCAGGCGACTCCCGCGCCCCCTTGTCTCCCCTCGTGCGGGGAGCCAGGAGGGCGCGGGAGGTTTTGCTATCCGCCGATGGCGTTGGGCATGTAGAAGATGAGCGACAGGAGGGCGTCGGTGGCCGCGAAGGTGGCGAAGGCGAACATGACGACCTTGCGCTCGGCCCGCCGAATGTAAAGACGCATGGCCAGCAGGCCCAACGCCAGGAGCAACGCCGGAAAGCCCAGCAGGACTACCCACTCAAATCGGGGCGGCACCACGTCCAGGAACGGGGCGTACCACAGGAACGCGGGCAGCATGAACAGTTTGGAGAACAGGTACAGGACGATGGCGACGACCAGGCCCACGCGCCCCGTGCGGGTGGTCAGGTCGGCGTCGGGTCGGGCCAGGTAGAACCCCACAAGCCACGCGAACGGCAGGAATAGCCAGATGATGAGCATCGGGAAGAAGGACAGGGCCGAGGCGGCGCTCCAGGTCTTGCCCAGCAGCAGGGCAAACACGTCGGCGGCTGTCATCCGATTGAGCGTGGCGCGAACCGCGGGCGCGGTGCTGGCATAGAGCACGTCGTAGTTCCCGAATCCCCCTACGCCGAGGCAGGCCAGGTGCAGCGCGCCCTCGTCGTCCACCGTCGCGGCGGGTCGCAGCGAGCCGGACAGGGTGCGCGCGGCGACTTCGTAGCCCTTGACCCGCCCGTTGTCAAGGATGGCCAGGGCGATTTGGATTTTGCCCACCCTTCGGGGGAGCGCCATGTAACTGGCCAGGAACACCCCGGCCTCGTCGCGCTGGCCTGGGACGGCAAACTGCATGTACACGTAGTCGGACGGGGAGCGCAGGACGACCGCGCTGCCGTCGCCGGACGCCAGCGGGTACAGGCGCGTGTAGTTGAACGCGCCGCTGGCGGCCTGGTACTCGGGCTTGGCGCGCGCAGGCAAGTACAGCCCACCGCCGCCGTGGCGTTCGGGCTGGCCGATGGGGAAGGCCTGGTACTGGGTCTCGGCCGTGCCAGGCGTGAGGCCGCCCCCGCGCTGCTCCAGCGACCAGATGACATAGACCCAGTCGGTTTCCAGGGCGATCTCCGGCGGGTAGAGGGCCAGGCCGATGCCCATCGGGAACGTGGCCATAACCGTGGGTTCGCCGACGCGCATGGCGACGGGGTCAAAGGTAGCGTACAAAATCTTCTCGGCGCCCATGCCCTGGCCCAGATGCCAGGCGAGGTGGACGACGCCGCGGTTGTCCACGGCCGCGTAGGGGTCGGCGCCCGCGACTCCCAGGGCGTGCGGGGCCGCGAGGACTTCGCCGGAATCGGCCAGGCGCGCGTGGAACATCTGGGGGTCGCCGCCCGAAACGTCGGCCCACAGAAGGTCCAGCGCCCCTTCTACCGCCCGAAACGCGCAGTAGCCCGTTACGTCGCTGGCGTCGCCGGAGACAAGTGCCGGCTCGCTCAGGGGGACGCCGTCGGTGGTGGTGCGGGCGTAGTGGAGGCCGGGCCTGCGCCCGCTCGCCGCATCCAGCCAGAAGAAGTGCAGCGTGCCCGGCGCGCCCAGCACCATCTGCTGGCGGGTGGGGGCGCGCATGGGAAACGGCAACGTTGTGGTGGAGGATTCGGCCTGGGCGTTGACCCGCGCGAGTTGGATTCGCCAGCCCTGTTCGGTGTTGGCGAGCCACGACACGAGGGCGCTGCCGCCCGCCGAATCCCAGACGATGCTGGGCCGGTTGTTGATGTGAGACACGCCGATGCGAACGCCGCGGCTCCAGTCGGGGCCGGCGAATTCGCTTTTCTCGGCGGCCGCCGCGCATCCGCTCAGGAGCAGGGCTGCGATGAGCAGGCCCGTTCCGATAAGGCCGATGCGGGCGAAGCGTTGTGGACTTCGGGTTTCAGGCATGAATACCTCTCTGTAGTCATAGCGAAACGCGCCGCGCGGGGCAGGCGCAACGCTGATAATACCACTCGGCGCGGCGGAAGGCAACCTGGCGCTTGCGCCGTGGAACACCGGCCGCGGTATGCCCTCGGGCTATTCGGACACGAGGGCGTACTCGCAGTTCTTGTCGGGCGACTCGCGAAACTTGTGGAGGACGAGCCGAAGGGAGGGGGCCGCGGCCTTCAGGAGCGCGATCTGGTCGGGTTCTATGATGACCGCGTGGCGGAAGCAGGCCTCACACAGGGGGCGGCATTGGGCCAGGTCGCCGTCAAACCCGCGCACCAGGGGGCACGCAACCCCCCAGGGCGACTCTACGATGACCTCGTCGCGCGTCTCCAGGATGACCTTGGGGTATTTGTAGCGCAGGAATGCGGCGACGAATCGCGCGATGCGGCCCGCGATAGGGCGGCGGCGAATGTAGTGGGTCCAGTAGTATTCCTGGAGAATCCAGAAAGCCGTCTGGGCATCCTGGCGGGTGAGATGGTAGCGGGTGCGGGCCCGCTCCACAAAGGCGGCGGCAGCGGCGGGGTCGGCCAGGGGGCGCGCTTGCTCGGCGAGGTTGGCGGCGGCCGCTTCGGCGCCCACCTGCCGCGCGGCCTCGGGCAGGGCAGCGAATGCGCGGAAGTAGTCTCGCAGGTTCTCCATGGGCCTCTCCGAATCGCGTTTGGGGCGATTGTAGCAAAGAGGCGCGAAGTCCGCAAGCGAGGGAGGGGGCGCGGCATCGGATGTCCGGGAGGCGTCAATCTCACGCGAGGGCAGAAGGCGCCCAGGGTTTTGCGCCTTCGGCGGATGGCGAAGCGCGAAAGCCTCTTGGCCGCGTTTTGACACCTGGGGCGAATATCCGTACACTTTGAGTCGTATTTTCACCATCCTGCGGGAGGTTCGGCGATGAAGAAGGTAACCATCAATCGCGACGAGTGCATCGCTTGCGGGGCGTGCTGGTCGGACTGCGGCGCGGTCTTTGAGGAGAACCCCAACGACGGCAACAGCCAGATTGTGGCCAAGTACCAGGTGGGCGGCAATCCCGGCGAAGGCGAGATTCCCGACGACCTGGTGGATTGCGCCAAGGCTGCGGCCGACGGCTGCCCGGTGGAGATCATCCAGGTCGGGTAGGGCGGCCTGCCCCTGTAACCTTCGGACACAACCCCCAGGGGCGCGCATGGCTGCGCCGCTGGGCTGATATGCCCATCGCGGCTGCGTAGGCGTCGTGGCTGCCTTGGGCGAACCGTAGGACTGTGCTGGCGGCGATGGTGCGGTGGCCGCAGCGCCGGCTTTCTGCCGCAAGCGCCCATTTCGTGTTTTGGAGGCGCGTATGCCGGATTGGGGTTTGCTTCTCTCGTGGCTGGGCGCGATTGCCGGCGCGGCGATTCTGCTGTTTGGCCTGCTGGCGTGGTGGGCGCGGCGCACGCCCGACGACATTGACGATGTCCTGGTGGGCGTGCTCCAGCGGCCGGTGGTGGTCTTCCTCATCCTCACGGCGATCATCAGCCTGACGAACGACAGCACGCTCTCCGTCGGCACGAAGGCCACCGTGAACACGATCGTCAACCTGCTGCGCATCGCGGTTGCCACGTGGGCGGTCTGGCGGCTGACGCGGGACACGGTGCTGTACTACGGCAGGCGGCTGGCGGAGCGTAGCGAGTCCAGTTTTGACGACGTGCTCGTGCCGGTGCTGGATGTGTTGGCGCCGGTGGTGATCGGCGGCGTGGGCGCGATCCTGATGCTTCGCCTGCTGGGCGCCGACATCTCCACGGTGGCGCTGACCACGGGCGGCGCGGCGCTCGTCGTTGGGCTGGCGCTGCGCGACACGCTGGGCAACATCCTGGGCGGGCTGACGCTCCTCATTGACACGCCGTTCCGATTCGGCGACCTCATCATCTGGGACGGTGTGGTGTGCCAGATTCGGCACATCGGCCTCCGCGTTACCACGCTGTACAACACCGAGGAACATTGCGACATCTACGTGCCCAACAGCATTCTGGCGGCGACGAAGATTACGAACCTCACGCGCCCCAGCCCTGACCTGCGCGTAACGCTGGAGGTGGCCGTGCCCGACGACGTGCCGCTGGAGCAGGCCGAGGCGACGCTGCGCGAGGTGGCCGACGCGAACCCGTACATCCTGGGCGATTTGGACGCCAAACTGAAGGCGATGCGGCGGGCGCTGGCCGAATGCGACCCGCGCTCTCCCAGGGGGCGCGAACTGCGCTGGGGGATTTCGGCGCTGCGGCGCGAGCGGCAGTTGGATTTGCGACAGAAGGGGATGATGGCGCTCCTGGAGCGGCTCCTGGCGGTGATTCGCGGCGCGGAGAAGGGCGGCCTGTCCTCGGAGGAGAAAGCGGCCATCGCGAAGGAACTGGAGACGCTGGATGCCTACGACGAGCGGCTGAAGGCGGCGATGCGCGCGTGGGCACGTGTGCGCGCCCGCGACCCGCAACTGCGCCGGTTCCCCGAAGATCGCGCGCGGATCCTGGACGAGGCAGAAGCCCATATTGCCGGACTGACTCGGCACACGGACGACATCCGCCACCACTTGAAGAACGCGAATCTCTACGAGGCGCAACGGCTGGACGACAGGGTAGCCGCGTTCCGCGATTGGCTACCCAGGTCGTTCAAGGCGGCAACCCCCGCCTGGAAGTACCCGCTGGTTACGTTGCGGCGCGCCACCGCTGCGGGCAGGACGCTCCACCTGTCGCTGTACGTGGACGACATCCACCTGGAGGGGTTCCTGCGGCGGCCGCGGGCGGTAACGTCGGTCAGCGAGGCGGTGGCGGCCAGCCTGCGAAGACGCTAGGAGACCCCAGAGGCGGTTCGGCTCCGGCTTGTGTTGGCGACCGAGGCGCGGCGCACTTCCGAAAGCGCGTCGCGCCTGTGCCCATGGCATGACCAACAAACTTTGGAACCGAGACCCTTGGGGTCTCCGGTTCTGGGTCTCCTCATTTCACCCGCATTGCGAGTAGCCGCACGTGCGGCAGGTCATGCAGCCTTCCACGAACTCCAGGATGCCGCCGCATTCGGGGCACTCGGGCGAGAAGTCCAGGGGGTTCTTCTCACCGGTGCCGGCGTGGGCTTCGGGCGCTTGCGGCGAGTGGGGCGACTGGATGCCCAGGTAGTGCTCCAGGGCGCGGCCGATGGCGTCGGAGCAGGAGAAGGCCACATTCCCATTGTGCCACACGGGGAACGGGCAGCGGATGCCCTTCAGTTGCTTGATGATGGCTTTCGGCTCAATGCCCGAGCGCAGGCTCAGAGAGATGAGCCGCCCGATGGCCTCGGACTGGGAGGCCGTACACCCGCCCGATTTGCCCATCTGCAAGAAGACCTCGCACAGGCCCTTGTCGTCCTCGTTGATGGTGATGTACAGGGTGCGGTTGCAGCCCAGCGCGACCTTCTCGGTGATGCCGTGGGTAACGACGGGGCGCGTGCGCGGAACCCGAACCGACGGTTCGGAGGGCGCGTCCTTGGACTGGGCGGGCTTGTCGCCGCGGCCTTTGGTCAGGACTTGGGTGCTTCGGCTCCCGTCGCGGTAAACGGTGATGCCCTTGCACCCCAGTTCGTAGGCCATCAGGTAGGCTTTGCGCACGTCTTCCACGGTGGCGTCGTGGGGGAAGTTGATGGTCTTGGACACGGCGTTGTCGGTGTAGCGCTGGAAGGCGGCCTGGATGCGGACGTGCCATTCGGGGCTGATGTCGTGGGCGGTGGGGAAGATGCGCTGGACATCTTCGGGCACGCTATCCAGGCCACGGACGCCCCCGCGCTGGGCGATGGCTTCCATGAGTTCGGCCGAGTAGAACCCGCGCTCGTGGGCGATCCGCTCAAACAGCGGGTTGGCTTCGGGCAAGGCGGTGTTGTCCAGGACGTTGCGCGTATAGACCAGGGCGAACAGCGGCTCAATCCCGCTGGAGCACCCCGCGATGATGCTGATGGTGCCGGTGGGGGCGATGGTGGTAACGGTGGCGTTGCGCACGGGCGGCGCGCCCGGGCGGTCCAGGCGACTGCCCTTGAAACTGGGGAACGCGCCGCGCTCTTTGGCGAGGGCCGCCGACGCTTCCCAGGCCGTTTCCTGGATGGTGCGCATGACGGCCTCGGCGGTCTCCACGGCCTGCTCCGAGTCGTAGGGGATGCCCAACTGGATGAGCATCTCGGCGAAGCCCATGACGCCCAGGCCGACCTTGCGGTTGGCCTTGGTCATGTCCTCAATTTGGGGCAGGGGGTAGCGGTTCATGTCAATCACGTCGTCCAGGAAGCGAATGGCGACCTTGACCGCCTGGCGCAGTTTCGCCCAGTCCACCGAACCGTTGGCAACCATGTGGGCCAGGTTGATTGAGCCGAGATTGCAGGACTCGTAGGGGAGGAGCGGCTGTTCCCCGCAGTTGTGCACGACGAGCCCGTTCGCGTCAAAGGCATTGATGCCCGGGATGCGAACATCGTACACCGTTTCCGCGCCGTCTGCGACGATCTCCGCTATCGTAACAACAAAGCGTTCGCGGTTGATTTCCCGCTGGTATGCGTCTAGAAGTTGTGCCAATTTGCGGGCTTTGTCAGTATCGCTGAACCCAACGCGCTCGTAGAAATAGCGCAAATTGTCGTTGGCGATCACCAATTCATGTTGGGCTTTGGTCAGGTACTCCTGTGTTCCGCCCTTCCCGTCGGGCATCTCCCGCGTGGTTTCCTGGCGGCGGTTCTGATAAATCGTAGATGCGATGCCGAGACGTAGCAGCATCCGTTGGACAGCGCGCAGCATCTCCGAATCGCTCTGCGCCAGGCGCACGCTGCCCCCCTTTTCCTGACTGCCCTGAACCGAACCATCGGAGTCAAACAGGCCGCGGAGCAGGCCGCGATAGAAGTCCGCTGAGGCTTGCTCCATCTGCGGTGTGATGGCTTTGCCATTCCCTAGCCCCAGTTCGTCTGCCAACTGGCGCAAGGCGGTGAGCGTCAGGCGATATTCGCCACGGCCGCGGACAGCGGTCCAGCCCGCGAAATCGGCACGGTGCGGAAGTTTTTGGGCGTAGCGATAGACCTCGTCGCGCACCGCTTTTGCGCCTTCGGTCTCGCCCCAGGAGGAGAGGGTGATTCTGCCCTGTTTCCTCGTCCCATCGCCCAGGTAGAACCCCATCAAGTAGCCTTCCTCTTCGGTGTGCGGGCCTTCCCACCCCAGGAGGCTGCGATGGTTGTGGATAACGATTTTGTCGCCCGGGCGCAGGTGTTGCACCTCGGTCCACTCCGTTTCCAACCGGTAGCGCGTGAGAGAGGTAACTCTCATGAGAGGATGTTCCGCGGTCAATCGCAATGAGAACCCCTCCAGCGTGGTGAGGCGATATACCGGTTTGGTCCCCGTGCTGAAAAAGCCCTCGCTGGGCCATTCGGCGCCGTTCACGATCGCAGTGAAAGGACGTCCGACCAGGTCCTTCACCTGGCGTGCCCCGTCAGCGGTCATGATCCAGGTATCGCCGGTGATGCACGGATTGGTGCTCTCAATCTCGCCGAGGTGGGGGGTGGGGTTCGCCTCGTTGATGCGGTCCAGGAAGATGACGCCCGGCTCCCCGTTCTTCCAGGCCATCTGGGTGATGAGGTCAAACACCTCGCGGGCCTTCAGCCTGCCCGTCTCCTGGCGGTTGCGCGGGTTGATGAGCGGGTAGTCGGCGTCCTCGGCCAGGGCCTGCATGAACTCGCGGGTGATGCCGACCGACAGGTTGAAGTTAGGAAGAATCCCGTCCTTGTCCTTGGCGGTGATGAACTCCAGGATGTCGGGGTGGTCCACGCGCAGGATGGCCATGTTGGCGCCGCGACGGGTGCCGCCCTGCTTGATGGCCTCGGTGGCGGCGTCAAAGACCTTCATGAACGACACGGGGCCGCTGGACACGCCTTTGGTGGACTGCACCACGTCGTTCTTGGGGCGCAGGCGGGAGAAGGAGAATCCCGTGCCGCCGCCGCTCTGGTGGATCAGGGCGGTGTTCTTGATGCCCTCAAAGATGCTGATCATGGAGTCCTCAATGGGCAGGACGAAACACGCCGACAGTTGCTGGAGCCTGCGCCCCGCGTTCATGAGGGTGGGGGAGTTGGGCAGGAAGTCCAGCGAGACCATGAGTTCGTGGAAGGCTTTGGCCCAGAACTCCACCTGGTCCTCGGGGCCGTAGAGCCGCTCGGCCTGGGCGACGTTGGACGCCACGCGCCAGAACATGTCGGCGGGCGTTTCCACGGGGTTGCCGTGTTCGTCCTTACGCAGGTACCTTTTCTTCAGCACGGTCAAGGCATTCGCAGTGAGCGTGGGTTCCAGGGTAATCATGGGGTCTTCTCCTAGCGACGCGTGGTGGGTTCCTGATCACCGGACTTCAGAAGTTTCTCAACCTCTTGCTTGAGGGCCTCCAGGTCATCCATTCGGAGGTACACCGAGGCGAAGCGGATGTAGGCGACCTTGTCAATCTGGCGGAGGTGCTCCAGCACCATCTGGCCAATCTTTTCGGACGAGATTTCCTTGGCGCGGGAGTCGCGAATCTGGTTTTCCACGGCGGTAACGATGGCGTCAATCTGCTCGGCGCTGACGGGGCGCTTGGCGCAGGCTTTGCGGATGCCCGTCAGCAGTTTGGTGCGATCAAACTCCTCGCGGCGGCCATCGTTCTTGACCACGAGGGGCGTGGTGGACGCGGGATACTCGTAGGTGGTGAACCGCTGGCCGCACTTGGGGCACTGGCGGCGGCGGCGCACGCCGTTGGTGATCATTCGCGTATCCACCACCTGGGTGTTCGGCTCTCCACAGTTAGGGCACTGCACGGTTTCCTCCTTGGCTGTCGCCGGTGGATCAGGCGACAATGCTCCCCCGCACCGAAGCGATGGCGACACCATACCGTATGTAGGGTGGGGTGTGCGGCTTAGGCACTATGTGTCGTGGAGCAGTCCCAGTGTACCACAAATGCGCCGAGAATGCAAGTCTTTTTTGTTTGAAATGTTCGCGCAACACAAGATTTAAGGTTAGGGGCCGAGGGCCGTGGCTGTATCCGATGCGGGCCCCCTGGAAACCGCCCGCCCGTTACCGGGCGATGGCGACGCGGGTAACGGGCGGGCTCCTCTCGGGAGACGCGAGGCAGGCTATGACGATGGAGAGCCACGCGAAACGCGCGGGCCGCCGGGCCAGGCGCTTTGCGGCGCGCTCCGGCCGAATGGTTGTGGCGTAGCGCCAGGGCGCGCCGCAAGTCTCAGTTCTGTTTGGGCCCTTTGTTTACGGCGTTGCGAATGAACGCGGGAACTTCAATGTCCTCCGTGTTGATGATGCGCACCGGGAATTCGCGGATCTTGCCGTCGGTGCCGGTGGCCGCGGCAGCGCGGGCCTGGGGGATGGCGGCGGGCTTTTGCAGGATCTTGCCCTTGGCGTCAAACCCCGTGGCGATGACGGTGATCTGCACCTCGTCGCTCATGCTCTCGTTGATGACGGCGCCGAAGATGATGTTGGCTTCGGGGTCGGCGGTGGCCTTGATGATGTTGGCGGCGGCGTCCACTTCGCTGAGGGTGAGGTCGCGGCCCGCGGTGATGTTGAACAGCACGCCGCGCGCGCCCTCAATGGTGATGTCCAGCAGCGGGCTGGCGATGGCGGCTTTGGCGGCGTCCACGGCGCGGTTCTCGCCCTTGCCCCGCCCGACGGCCATGAGCGCCGAGCCGCCTTCCTGCATGACGGCGCGGACGTCGGCGAAGTCCACGTTGATCATCCCGGGCACCGTTACGACTTCCGAGATGCCCTGGATGCCCTGGCGCAGCGCGTCATCGGCGACGCGGAAGGCCTCGGTAACGGGCGCCTTCTTGTCCACGATCTCCAGGAGCCGATCGTTGGGGATGACGATGAGCGTGTTCACGTGCTCGCGGAGGCGTCCCAGGCCCTCCTCGGCGGTTCGGCGCTTGCGCTGGCCCTCAAACCCGAAGGGCTTGGTTACCACGCCGATGGTGAGCGCGCCGGTCTCCTTGGCGATTTGGCTGATGATGGGCGCGGCGCCCGTGCCGGTGCCGCCGCCCATGCCCGCGGTGATGAAGACCATGTCGGAACCGTTGATGGCCTCGTAGAGGTCATCGCTGCTTTCCTCGGCGGCCTTCTGGCCGATGGCGGGGTCGCCACCAGCACCCAATCCGCGGGTCAGTTTCTCGCCAATGGAGATGCGCTTGGGGGCTTTGGAGAGCATGAGCGCCTGGACGTCGGTGTTGACGGCGATGAACTCCACGCCGCTCAGCCCGGCCTCAATCATGCGGTTGACGGCATTGCAGCCGGCACCGCCCACCCCGATGACTTTGATTCTGGCGAAATTCTCGGGCTCTACCAGGTCTACCATAGCGTTCTACTCCTTTCGCGAATGATGGTTCTTCCCTCTCTACGACGTTGTGCCTAACTCGGCAGGATATTTGTAAACCAACGCTTGATCCTGCTGGGCCAATCGCTCTCTTCGGGGGGCGGCGCGGACATGTCGCCCAGGCCCCACCGTAACAGGCCGACGCTTGTAGCGTGGGCCGGGTTGGCGATGGTGTCGGTCAGCCCTTCCAGGTCGGTGGGTATGCCGATGCGGACGGGCATTTGCAACACTTCGCGCGCCACTTCCTTGATGCCCGGCAGTTGCGCCGTCCCCCCGCACAGGACGGCCCCCGCCGACAGGAGGATGTCGTAGCCGGAGTGCTTGATCTCCTTGAGCACCAGGGCGAAGATTTCCTCCACGCGGGCCTGGATGATCTCGGCGAGGAAGCGGCGCGACGCGATCTGGGGCATTTCGTCCCCGAACGAGGTTACGTCCACGGTCTCGTCGGGGCGCACCTTGTCGGGGATCGCGTGCCCGTGGGCGATCTTGATGCGCTCGGCGACCTCAAAGGGAGCCTTGAGGCCATAGCAGATGTCGTTGGTAATGTTCACGCCGCCGACGGCGATGACGGAGGTGTGCAGCGCGCACCCGTCGGCGAAGACGGCGATCTTGGTGGTGCCGCCGCCGATGTCCACAAGGATGACGCCGGCCTCGCGTTCGCTCTGGCGCAGCACGGCCTGGGCGGCGGCGATGGGTTCGGGCACAGGCCCCAGCGGCTCCACCTTGGCGGCGAGGACGCAGTCGCGCAGGTTCTGGATGGCCGCCTCGGACGCGGTGATGACGTGCGCCTCCACCTCCAGGCGGTGCCCGTGCATCCCCAGCGGGTCGGTGATGCCGTCGTGGCCGTCAATGGAGTAGCCGCGCGGCAGGGCGTGGATGACCTCCTGGTTGTGGGGGATGGCGATGGCCCGTGCGCCTTGCAGGGCGCGGTCAATGTCCTCCTGGGTAACGCCGCGCTCGGGGCGCGTGATGGCGGCCACCCCGCGGCTGTTGAGCGACGTGATGTGGGTGCCCCCCACGCTGACGTAGGCGGCATCCACGGGGACGCCCGACACGCGCACGGCCTGCTCCACCGAGGCGGCGATGGCCTCGGCGGCCTCGGCGACGTTGACGACGACACCTTTGCGCATCCCGCGGGCCGCTTGCTCGCCCACGCCGATGATGCGGAGCATGGGGCCTTCGCCCGAAGCCTCGGCGATCAGGGTGCACACTTTTGTCGTTCCAATGTCTATCCCTGCCACGAGTTGTTCCACCTGGTTCCTCCTGTCGCTCAGCGCGGCTGCGGGCATCACGACGCGCGGCGCGGGCTCCGCCTGAACCGCGCCAGCAGATGCCGCCTGATCAAGGCCAGGTTGTTGAAAAGCCTGACGCCAAAGGCGAAAATGGCCGCGTAGTACAGTTCCACCCCTAGCCGGTCGCCCAGGAACGTGAGAACGGCGGCCAGGAGCGTGTTGCCGAAAAACCCCGTGATGAAGATGGCATTGTCATAGTCGCCGGACAGGTTGGCCTTGACAGCGCCCAGCACCGAATCCAGCGCGGCCAGAATCGCCACCGCGGTGTAGCGGGCGTACTCGGCCGGTATAGAAATGGATACCACCGATCCGATGATAAGTCCGATCAGGAGACCGATGAGCGGTAACCACATAGCCTCGTCTCCTCCCCGCGCCTAGCGCCTGTACGCGGGCGCGTCGGGCGCGCGCAAGTCCAGGTACACGGGGCGGATGCCCCGTTGCGCGAAATGCTCCACAAGCGCGTTCAACCGCGCGATCTTGAGTTCGGCCTGGCTATCGTCGCCCAGGTGCACGGGCCAGCCGTCGGGCATGATGAGCGAGATGCCCTTGTCCTCGGCGTACTGGAACCTGACGGCCTGCGGCACGAGTTCATGGTAGCGCAGGGCTGCCCGAATGGCCGCCGCGCTCACGTCGTGGCCCTGCTGTAGCGGGGCCGGCACCATGCTGTTGATGCGCAATGTGTCGGGAGGGAGGTCGCCCTGCACCTGGGTAAGCACGTGGCCCGTCTCGTCCACCCACCACGTTGCGCCCGCCTGCACCCACGCCGCCCGCACCGTCCTTTCCGTGATGGCAATGGTCAGGCGGTTGGGGATGCGCAGGGTTACCCTGGCATCCTTGACCTCGGGGAGTGCCTTCAGGGCCTTGGCCGCGCGGCTCGTGTTCACAAAGAAGACGCTGTACCCGTCGGGGATTCCCGCTGCCTGCCACACGGCTTCGGGGGTGAGCAGGTGCAGGCCGACGTAGCGCGTCTCGTCGCTGTACACGAAGAAGGCGACCGACTCGGAGAAGACGAGCGCGGCGACGGCGGCGACGAGCACCAGCGCCAGGCCCGCCATCCGCGCGGGCGCCGACGCGGGCTGACGGCGCGCAGCCGCGCGCACGCCCATCCGCGGCGCGGCGTGCGCCTGGGCAAAGGTGTGGCCTCTGCGTTTTGTTACCCTACGCCGTCGTTCCATCCAAGCCATGGCCATTTATTCTCTCGCCTTCGGGGTGTACGAAGTTCGGGTCTTGCGTTTCTCCTCGTGTCGCTCCAGAGCCAGTTCTATCAGGCGGTCAAGCAGCGCCGAGTAGGGCAGGCCGCTGGCCTCCCAGAGTTTCGGGTACATGCTGATGGCGGTGAAGCCAGGGATGGTGTTGACCTCGTTGACATAAACATCCAGCGTTTCGCGATCCAGCAGGAAGTCCACTCGGGCCATGCCCGCGCAGTCCACCGCCAGAAAAGCCTGGATGGCCAGTTGGCGAATGCGCTGGGCCAGCGATTCGGGCAGCGGCGCGGGAATCACCAGTTCCGAGCGGTCGTCTATGTATTTGGCGTTGTAGTCGTAGAACTCGTTGCAGGGGATGATTTCCCCCAGCACCGAGGCTTCGGGCTCGTCGTTTCCGAGAACGCTGCACTCAATCTCCCTGGCGTTGATGCCTTCCTCCACCACGATCTTGCGGTCGTAGGACGCGGCAAGGTGCAGGGCAGGGGCCAACTCGGCGCGGTTGTGCACCTTGGAGACGCCCACGCTGGACCCCAGATTGGCCGGCTTCACGAAGCAGGGATAGCCGAGTTCCTGCTCAATCTGGTCCTCAATCCGTTTCTGGCTCCTCTCCAGTTCTCGCCGCTTGTACACGCGGTACCGCACGATGGGCAGGCCGTGAGCCTTGAAGACATCCTTCATCACGGCCTTGTCCATGCCCAGGGCCGACCCCAGCACGCCAGCCCCGACGTAAGGAATGTCGGCCAGTTCCAGCAGGCCCTGGACCGTGCCGTCTTCGCCATAGGGGCCGTGCAGCACCGGAAAGACGACGTCCAGTTCAATGGGAGCCGCGCGCTCCACGGCCTGCATGGCCTCGCGCGAGACCAGGCCGCGCTGGGTGGGGTCGCCGAGCAGCGCCGTATGGTGCGCGTCGCCCGCCGGCAAGCCTTTCAGCGCCGCGACAGGATCCCCGCCCGCGATCCACCGTCCCTCTTTTGTGATGCCTATCGGGATGATCTCGTATTTCTCCTTGTCCATGGCGGCCATGACCGACTGGGCGGATACCAGCGAGACCTCGTGCTCGCCGGAGCGCCCGCCGAGGATGACGCCAACTCGGATTTTCCTTTTTCCTCCTGGTGCTCCTGAAGGCATTCTCTACTTCTCCGCTTGCAAGGTTCGGGCCAGTTTGCGGCGTAGGTGGGCGAGGGCGCGGTCGCCTACAATCCACTCGTCGCCCGCGCCCAGGGTGATGATGATGGCGTCAGGCTCCGCGTGTTCCGCCAACAGCGCGGCCGCCTCGTCCAGGCTGCCCGCGTAGCGCGCGTCGCGGTGGGGCATCTGTCTGGCCAGCAGGTCGGGGCGCACCGTTGGGTCGTGCGGCTCGCGGGCCGGATAGACCGGCAGGACGACGACGTGGTCGGCCTCGCCGAAGCAGGCGGCAAAGTCCCGCCAGAGCGTTTTGAGGCGGCTGTAGGTGTGGGGCTGGAACACCGCCCAGAGCGGGCGCGGGCCGTATTTCTCCCGCACCGCCCGAAGGGTGGCCGCAATCTGGGTTGGGTGGTGGGCGTAGTCGTCCAGCACCACGATGCCCTGCACCGCGCCGCGCTCCTCCATGCGTCGGCGGGTGCCGCGGAAACGGGCCAGTGACTCGGCGGCAGAGGCCAGGGGCACGCCCAGCCACGCGGCCGCGGCCAGCGCCGCGACGCTGTTGCTCACGTTGTGGCGGCCGGGCAAAGCCGCGCGGGCGCGAACGTCCGGGCGGCCCTCGCGCACGAGGGTGAATTCCGTGCCGCCATCGGCGTGGGGGGTCAGGTCGCGGGCGCTCCACGTGGCGTCGGGGTCAAGGCCGAAGGTCTGGACGGCGCAGCCGGCAATGGACGCGGCTTCCTGGGCCAGGCTGGCGACGGCCGGGTCGTGGGCCCACGCAAGGATGAGGCCGTCGGGGACGGTGCGGGCCGCGAATTCCAGGAACGCCTGGCGCAGGTCGTCCTCGTCGCGGAAGCAGTCGGGATGATCCATCTCCACGTTGGTGATGACGGACAGGTGGGGCCGCAACGCCAGGAAGGTGCGGTCGTACTCGTCGGCTTCCAGCACGAAGTGCGGGCCGCGGCCCACGCGGGCGTTGTCGCCGAAGTTCTCCACCACGCCGCCGATGATGAACGAGGGGTCAAGGCCGGCCTCGCTCAGCAGAAACGCGATCAGTCCGGCAGTGGTGGTCTTGCCGTGGCTGCCCGCGACGGCGACGCCGACTTTGCCGGCGAGGAGCGCCGCCAGCACAGGCCCGCGCTTGACGACGGGGATTCCCTGCCGGGCGGCCTCTTGCCATTCGGCGTTGGAGGGCGCGATGGCCGAGGAGACGATGACCAGGTCGGCCCCGCGGACGTTGTCGGGCGCGTGGCCGAGGTAGATGCGCGCGCCGCGCCGGGCCAGGGCCTCCGTCTGGGCGTTGGCCTGGAGGTCCGAGCCGGACACCTCCAGGCCGCGCGCCAGCAGGACGGCGGCAATGGCGCTCAGGCCTGCCCCGCCAATGCCCACCAGGTGCACGCGGCGCACCGCTGCCAGATTCACCGTGCCGTTGTTGCGTTCGGCATTAGGCTGTTTGCTTGCGTTCACTACCTGATCACCCGCATGAAAATGAGAAATGCCGCCAGCGCAAGAAACCCGTAGGGCGGGATCAGGGCCTCGGGAAGCAGCGTTACCATCACCGTCGCCACGGGCGACAGGGGCTGCTGGAAGAGGCCGAACAGCGCAATCGGATAATCCAGTTTGTGCATGTAGTACCACAGGCTGCCGATGACCAGGTAGCCGTTCCACAGGCCGATGATGAGATTGAGGGCGATGCCGAACGGGCCCGGCACCGGGCGGCCCTCAAATGTAAGGGTTTCGCCCTGGTAAGAGATGAACGTAACCAGGATGATGACCGCCGAGTACACGCCGTACCGCACCAGGTTCGCCTGCACGCTGTCCGGCGGCGAAATCCTCACCAGCGCGATCAATATGTCCAGCGCCTGCGTGATCTGCTTGGCGAAGAACGTCAGCAGGAACAGCAGGAAGGCCAGCACGGTGGTAACGCCGACCTCCCGCAGGAAGCCGCGCACCAGGCCGATGAGGCCGAACATCACGATGAGCGAACCCCACAAAACTTCAATAGGCCCCACGACGTTTCTCCCTCTCTACGGGTCGTTGAGACCGTCAGGCTTGCTTCTTCTTCGGCGGCGACGATTGCCTGATGCCCAGGCCGATGAGAACGATGATGAACACGATGACGGCGGCTGCCGTGTTGCCTGGGCTGAAGTGCGATTGCGCCTTCAACCCCGAGACCACGAACACCGTCTCCGGCTCCACGAAAATCCGCGGAAAGACGAATCTGCCGATCAGGTAGCCGTTCACTCCCCCCACAATTGTGCCGAGGAATCGGCTGGCGATTCCCTTGGGCGGCTTCACCAGCGTCCTGGCGATGACGATGCTGGCCAGGAATATCAGGCCGAACACGATCAGGTCGCTCGTCTTCCCTGACGGCAACGCCGCTGCAGATGGCGCAGCGCCCGCCTTCGTCAGGCCGAGCGCCTTCTGCCCAAGCGCGACGACGGTGGGCACGTAGCGCGCACCCGTGGGCGCCACCAGCGACCCGAGGATGACGCCGATGAGCACTACCAACTCCCTGGCGACGCCCCGGCGAAGGCCGAGCACCGCGCATACCGCGATCAGGATGTTGAGCAAGAGCGCCTGATCCAGGTTTACGCGCACGCTAAACCCCCTTGCCGGCGGGCAGCGCCCGCAAAGCCCGCGCAAGCGCATGCGCCGCGTCGGGCCGGGCCAGGCGACGGGCGTTCTCGCGCATGGCTTCGCGGCGGGCGTCATCCGCCAGCAGGCTACGAACGGCGGGCAGCAGGTCCGCGCCCACACGGTCATTCTCAATCACGATGGCCGCGCCGTGATCGGCCAAGTAGCGCGCGTTGACCATCTGGTGCCGCCCCGCATACGGGTAGGGGACCAGGATGGACGGCACGCCCGCGGCGGGGAATTCGCCCAGCACCGACGCGCCCGCGCGCGAGACCACCAGGTCGGCGGCCACCACCGCGGCGGGCAGGTCGTGCAGGTAGGCGAACAGGCGATAGCGCGCCTGTTTGTCGGCGGGCAGCGACGCGCGCCTGGCCGACAGCGCAGGGTAGTCGCCCTCGCCGCAAACGTGCACCAGTTGCGCCAACTCCAGAATCTCCTCCAGCGCGCTCTCCACGGCCTTGTTGAGCGCGCTCGCGCCGCGGCTTCCGCCGAAGACGAGCACGACCTTGTCGTCGGAAAGCGACAGCGCCTGCCGCGCCGCAGCCCGATCCAGCGCCAGGAACTCTTCCCGCACCGGGTAGCCGGTAACGATGACCTTGGCGGCGCGGAAGTGGCGGGCGGCCTCCTGCGCCGTTACGGCCACGCGCGTGGCGATGCGCGCCAGGGCCCTGACCGCCAGCCCCGGCTCCATGTCCGGCAGGTAGATGAGGCTGGGGATGCGCAGCAGCCAGCCTGCCACCACAACCGGCACCGAGACATATCCTCCCGTGGCGAAGATGGCGCCCGGTCGCAGGCGGCGGAGCGCGCCCGCAGCCCGGTAGGCGCCACGGACGAGGTTCGCCACGTTCACCACGAGGCGCACGGGGCCGGCCCCGCGCACCGGCGCAGCCGGAACGGCCACGAACGGCAATCCGGCCCGTTCGGCCAGCGTCTGCTCTATGCTGTTGCCGCGGCCCATGTACCAGACCTCATCACCGTGCCCGCTGGCGCGTAGCGCCTGGGCGACGGCGAGTGCTGGATACACGTGGCCGCCGGTACCTCCCCCCGTAAGCATAAGCCGCACTGGATTTCGTCTCCTCGCGCTGTGTGTCGCCGGAGATGCTGAGCAGGATCCCTGCACCCATGAGGCACGCCAACAGAGACGCGCCGCCGTAACTGACGAAAGGCAGCGTGAGGCCGGTGATGGGCAGTACGCCCACGCTCACGCCGATATGGATGAGCGCCTGTAGAAGAATCCACACGCCGATGCCCGCCGCGGCGAGCATGCCGAGTTCGGACTGGGCATGCTGGGCGATTCGCGTCGCGCGATAGCCGAAGTACAGGAAGGCGGCCAGCAGCACCAGCGCGACAAAAACGCCAAACCCGTAGGTGATGAAGGCGAAGATGAAATCCATGTGGGCGCCGCGCACCAGTTCGGCTTGCTGCTGGAGTTTCTCCACCCCGTGCCCGAACATGCCTGCCGAGCGGGTCAGGGTCTCCAGGAACCGATTCTGGATCGCCGCGCTGCTTTCGCCCCCGCGCACCAAGCCGAGGATGCGCTCGCGCTGGTAGGGGACGAGCATGGCGATGACAAGCGTCAGGACGCCGCCACCCGCGATGACTGCCAGCACCTGCCGCGTCGCGGCCCCAGCCAGGTAGAGCATGGTAACCGAGACCAGAGCCAGGATAATGGCGTTGGACAGGTTGGGCTGCAACAAGATGAGAGCCAGATAGATGCCCACCAGGATGAGGAAGGGGATGAGAGCCGCATCTATGTCGTTGAGTTTGTCGCGCTTGGACGAGAGCCATCGCGCCAGGTAGAGAATGAGGATGGGCTTGGCGATCTCGCTGGGCTGCACGGAAAAGCCAAACAGTTCCAGTCGGCGATAGGCACCGTAGTCGGATTTGCCGAAGAAGAAGACGGCGATCAGCAGGAGCAGAACGGCGATCGCGAGCGCGGGAACCACCCGTGCCAGTCGGCGATAGCCGATCACGTACACCGCGACGGCAACGATGAGTCCGAGGATGAGCCATTTCAACTGGCCCACGACAAACCGTAGAGGCTCCTGCCCATCGGTCCAGAGCATGGCGTCGGCAACGGAGGTCGCCCACACCGCCGTCAGGCCGAACAGGACCAGCGCCGCCGTCGTGATGAGCAGCGGGACGTCCATTTTGTTCTTGCGGATGCGCGTAGCCATGGCCGTGTTACTCCTGATCGGGGTCGGCTGCCTGCGATTGCAGGCCGCGCACCAATTCTTTGAACCGCTGTCCGCGCTCGGCGAAGTCGCGGAAGGCATCAAAACTCGTGCCGCCAGGGGCCAGAAGCACCACATCGCCTGGCTGCGACAGGTCGGCGGCCAGCGGGACGGCCTCCTCCAGCCGCCGCACGACGTGGACGGCGCGGAGCGTGGCCGGCCCCTCCGCGCGCTGCACCGCTTCGGACACGGCCCGCTCTATCAGGCCCGCCGCCTCGCCGAACAGAATCAGGTGTCGCACGCGCCGCACGGTGAGGTCGGCCATCTCCTCCCAGGGCAGGTGCTTGTCGCGCCCGCCGGCCAGCAGGATGATGGGTTCCGTGAACGAGCGCAGGGCGGCAACCGTGCGTTCGGGCGTGGTGGCGATGGAATCGTCGTAGAAGTGCGCGCCGCGGACGGTGGCGACAAACTCCAGCCGATGCTCTACGCCGCGGAAGGTGGCGCAGACGTGCGCGATGGCTTCGGCCGGCGCGCCCGCCAGTCGCGCCAGGAGCGACGCCGCCAGCGCGTTCTCCAGATTGTGCTCGCCGCGCAGGCGCAGGTCCCCGCGCGCGCAGATGCGCTCCGGCGCGCCGTCCAGGCGAATGGTCAGCGCGTCGCCGTCCAGGTAACTGCCGGCGGGCACGCGCTCCTTGCGGCTGAAGAAGAAGGCGCGCCCGTGGCAATCGCCCGCCAGGTCCCGCGTTACGGCGTTGTCGTAGCCCAGAACGCCGATGTCGCCCGCCGCTTGGTGCGCCAGAATCTCGCGCTTGGCCGCGATGTACGAGGCCATGTCGGGGTGGCGGTCCAGGTGGTTGGGCGTAATGTTCAGGATGGCGGCGATGTGGGGACTCGCGCCCAGCATCTCCAGTTGGAAACTGGACAATTCCATGACGACCTTGTCGGTGGGCCGGATTTCGCGCAGGTGGCCGATGAGCGGCCGCCCGATGTTGCCGCCGACGAAGGTGCGGAACCCCGCTTGCTTCAGCATCTCGCCGGTCATGGCGGTGGTGGTCGTCTTGCCGCTGCTGCCGGTGATGCCGATGATGGGGGCGGGGCACAGGCGGAAGAAGAGTCGCGTCTCGCTGCTCAAGGGGATGCCCCTGCGGGCGGCCTCGCGCAGGATGGGAATCTCCAGCGGGACACCTGGACTCACGAAGACCACGTCGGTGTCCAGGATGGACTCGGGGTGGCCGCCCAGGCGCAGGTCTACGGGCAGGTCGCGGATGGTGTCCAGATGGGCGGCGAGGGCTTCCTCGGTCCGGATGTCGCTCAGGATGACGCGCGCGCCCTGCTCGCACAGGAAGCGCGTCAGAGCCGTGCCCTCGCGGGCCGCCCCGATGACCGTTACTGTTCGGTTACGGAAGTCCGTCTCGTCTGAATACATGGCCCTAGATCAACGCAAGCGCTACGCCAAGCATGGCGGCCAACATGGCAATAAACCAGAACCGGAGGGTTACCTGCACCTCCGACCAGCCCTTGAGTTCAAAGTGGTGGTGGATGGGCGCCATCTTGAAGATGCGCTTCCCCTTGGTGAGTTTGAAGTACACCACCTGCAGGATGTCGGACAGCGCCTCGGCCACGAAAATGATGCCCACGACGGGCAGCAGGAGCCACTGGCCGGTCATCAGGGCGACGGTTCCCAGCGTGGCGCCCAGGGCCAGGGAGCCGGTGTCGCCCATGAAGAGCATGGCCGGATGAGCGTTGTACCAGAGGAATGCCAGCGTGGCCCCCACAACCGTGAAGCAGAAGTTGACCAGGTAAACCTGCCCCTGAAGGTAGGCGATGATTCCGTAGGCGGTGAAGGCGATGGCCACCGTGCCGCCCGCCAGCCCGTCCAGGCCGTCGGTCAGGTTGACGGCGTTGGTGCTGCCCACGATGATGAAGACGGCGACGGGCAGGTACCAGAGGCCGATGTCTATCTTGTAGGGGATGGTGGGGATGGCGACGCTGCGCAGGCCCAGCGCGAAATGAAGGCCCAGCGCCGCGACCAGGGCGATGAGCACCTGCCACAGGAACTTGTAGCGCGCCAGAAGGCCGGTGCCGCGCGTGCCGCGAACGCCGGCCAGGTCGTCAACAGCGCCCAGGATGCCGTAGGCCAGCATGACGCCCATGGGCAGGAGGATGGACCGCCCGATGAGGTCCAGCCCCCGCAGGTTGGGCAGGTTGAGGGCGGCGGTGATGAGGAGCACGGGGATAATCATCATCAAGCCGCCCATGGTGGGCGTGCCCATCTTGACCATGTGGCTGGATGGGCCGTCCACGCGGATTTGCTTGCCGATGCGGTACTTCTTGAGCAGCCTGATGAGAGGCCCGCCCCAGAAAACCGCCAGCAAGAAGGATATGGTTCCCAACGTCAGTGAACTGGCCAATGTATCACCTCTCGGCCCTCAGGGCCTTCACGATGTCTTCCATGTGCATGCCGCGAGATCCCTTGACTAGGACAATGTCTCCTTCTTGAATCCAATCGGACAGGACGCGGATGGCCTCTTCGTTGGAGTCCACGATGACCACGTCCTGCGGCGACATGCCGCACGCCAGCGCCTCTTCGCCGATGATGCGCCCACGCTTGCCAACGGCGATGAGGCGGGACACGACCTCAATGGCCCTTCGCGCGACCTTGCGGTGTCCCTCTTCTTCCAAGGCACCCAGTTCCAGCATGTCGCCCAAAACCGCTATCCTACGTCCCTTCAGTTCTGCGAGCAAATTCAGCGCGGCGATGGTGGACTTGGGGCTTGCGTTGTAGGTGTCGTCCAGGATGAGCGCGCCGCGGATGGCGGGCGTGGCGATGAGCCGCAGTTGCGCCGACACGTCCATAAGCCCCGCCATGATCTCCTGCCACGAGAGGCCCTCGTTCAAGGCCACGGCGGCGGCGGCCAGGGCCGTGTGGACCGAGTGCGTGCCCAGCAGAGCCGCGCGGGCGTGGATGGTGTCGCCGCGGTAGTGCAGGCGGAAACGGATGCCTTCCAGGCCGCGGCTCTCTACGTCGGAGGCGTAGAGGTCGCAGTCGGGCGTGAGGCCGTAGGTGAAGACCCTGGCGCGGGTCAGGGCGGCCATGCTCCGCACGCGCGGGTCGTCGCCGTTGAGGATGGCGACACCATCGGCGGGCAGCGCCTGCACCAGTTCCGACTTGGCCTGCGCGATGCGCTCAATAGACCCCAGCCGCTCCAGGTGGACAGGCTCCACGTTGGTAACGATGCCGAGGGCGGGCATGGCGATTTCGGCCAGGCGCGCGATTTCGCCCAGGGCGTACATGCCCATCTCCAAGACGGCGTATTCGGTCTTGGGCGTAACTTTCAGCAGGGTCAGGGGCAGGCCGATTTCGTTGTTCAGATTGCCCTCGTTCCGCAGCGTTACGTAGCGGCGAGAAAGGACCGCCGCGGTGAGTTCTTTCGTAACGGTCTTGCCCACGCTTCCCGTAACGCCCACAACGCGCACCCGCATGCGCCTGCGCCAGTAGGCGGCAACTTCCTGCAGCGTCCAGAGGGTGTCGGGCACGACGATAGCGACGGGCGGGGTGATGCGGTCGTGCGCGGTGTCGCGGGTCCAGACCTGGGCTGCCGCTGTCGGGGCGCGCGACACGAGGACGGCCACCGCGCCTTTGGCGATGGCGTCGCCTGCGAAGTCCGAACCGTCGGCGGATTCGCCCTTCAGCCCAACGAACAGGCAGTCGGGGCCGGCCTGCCGCGAGTCAATGACCACGTCTCGGACGGGGCGCTCGCTGCCGGGCGTGCCCTTCGTTTCTATGCCGGTTGCGGCCTGGATGATGTCGCCAAGGGTGAGCATACGGAATCCCTCAGTTTGCACGGTCTGGCGGGATGGCCAGATACTGGAACAGGCGCGCCGCGATCCGCTGAAAGACCGGCGCTGCGGCTCCCTCGCCGGACCTCACGGTCTGGGGCCGGTCCAGTTTCACCAGGATCACCAGTTGCGGATCGCTGGCCGGGCCGTAGCCGACGAACGAAGCGATATAGTCGTTTGGGTCGTACGCGCCGCCTATGGGAATCTCGGCGGTTCCCGTCTTGCCGGCGATGCTGTAGCCGGGAACCTTCGCCTTGACCAGGTACTCGTCCACCACGCGCACCAGGATTCGGGTGAGGGTCTCGGCGGTCTGGCTGCTGACCGTCCTGCGAATGACTCGGGGCTGGAGTTCTATCACGCGCCCGCCCACGATCTTGCGCCGAACCACCTGGGGCGACATGAGGACGCCGCCGTTGGCGATGGACGAGATCGCCGAGATCATCTGGATGGGCGTAACCGAGATGCCCTGCCCGAACGCGTTGGTGCCCAGGTCCGAGTCGGAATACTGGGGGTTGTCGTAGGGCGTCTTGACGATGCCGGGCGCTTCGCCGGCCAGGTCAATCTCGGTGAGTTGGCCGAACCCGAACCGTCGGACGTATGTGTAGAAGCGCTCTTTGCCCATGCGCTGGGTGATGGTGGCGGCAACGACGTTCAGGGAGTTGCCGAGGGCCTCCACGATGTCCACCGTGCCGTGGCCCACCTTGTCCCAGTTGTAGATTTTGCGGCCGCCGACTTCAATGACGCCGGGATCGTAGAAGAGTTCGCTGGCGGATATGGTCTGGGTGTCCAGGGCGGCGGCATAGGTGATGGGCTTGAAGATGGAGCCGGGTTCGTATATCTCGGAGACGTTGGGGTTCAGCCACGTGTTGGCCTGCGCTTTCCAGTACTCCGCCGGGGTGTACGTGGGCCGGCTGGCCATGGCCAGAATCTCGCCGGTCTTGGCGAGCATCACGATGGCCTGGCCGCTCTTGGCGCCGGTCTGCTTGATTGCGGCGTCCAGTTCTTCCTCCACGATGCGCTGCGCGTAGCGGTCAATGGTGAGGACGAGGACGGTGTCGGAGGCCTGGATGTCGTCCCAGGCGGCCGACCCCAACTTGGTCATGGGTACAGGCTCGCGGTGCAGGTCCTGCTGGTAGTACTCCTCCACGCCGTAGCACCCGCCCGGGTCTGCGTTGACGAAGCCGAGGACGTGGGCGGCAAGCGATCCCTCCGGGTAGTAGCGGACAGGGTGGGGCACGGTCTTGACCACCGGGCCAAACGACTCACAGATGTTTTTGATTTCCGGCTCTATGGAGCCGCTCTGATAGGTGGCGAGCGTTACGTAGGCTCCGTTCGTCTCCAGCAGGGCGCGGACCTCATCCCGCGGCTTGTTGAGGAGGGGGGCCAGGGCGTCGGCGAGTTTGTCGCGCTTCTCCGAACTCAATCCGGCAGGGCTTGCTTCCACGTCGTATTCAAAGACATCAAAGGCCAGGAGGAACCCGTTGCGGTCGGCCAAAGCGCCGCGCGGCAGTTGGATGCTGCCGGGCGAGGCTTCGCCCTGCGGCGACGCGCCAACCTTCACGAACTGGCTCACCACGAGCGAGAGCATGAGGAAGATGGCGCACGCGCTGAACAGCACGATGAGGATGACCCATCGCTGTCGGGTGATGTCCTCTGGCGAGCGATCCATATGCCCCTTTCCCCTCGTTCCCCTGAACCCCAGAATCTTCGTCCGCACGGTTCGCGCTGCCGCGCGGTCCTTGCCGATGCCCCGAAGGGCAACTCCACCCCCTGCTCGCGCGACCTGCTCGGCGGCTAGGGGGTGCGTCCAACCGGCGACCTATGGGACTGTCAGATAATCCAGCGCCACCGGCGGGCCCAACCCTTCTTCGCGCGCGGCCTTCTCCAGAACGTCCAGGCGCAGGCGCTCGGCCAACTCCCTGGTGAGTTGGGCCTTTTCGCGCTGCAGTTCCAGGATTTGCTGCTGGAGCAGCGCGATCTGGTACTCGGCGTGCGTGCGCTGGGTAGTCGTGTAGAGCGGGATGGCCGCCCAGCAGAACACCGTGAGGGCCGCGATGGCGACAAACAGCCCTTTCTCGCGGATGGCCCGCCACAAGGCACCGGCCCGCGTGGCGGATTGGGTGCTCGGTTCCCCTTCGGTGTTCTGGCGACCGGCGCTCATTTCGTGTCCGACAGCCTTTCTGCGACGCGCAACTTGGCGCTCCTGGCCCGCGGGTTGGCGTTCACCTCGCGCGGGCCGGGCGTGATGGGCTTCTTCGTAATCGTGCGCAGGGTTGCGCGATGCCCGCAGACGCATTGCGGTATCCCCGGCGGGCAGATGCAATCCCTGGATTCGTTTCTAAAGAACGTTTTGACGATGCGGTCCTCCAGCGAGTGGAAGGAGATGACCGCCAGCCGCCCCCCTGGCGCGAGGAGCCGCACCGCCTGGGGCAGCGCCGCCTCCAGGCTGTCCAACTCGCGGTTGGTTGCGATCCGCAACGCTTGAAAGGTGCGCGTGGCCGGATGGATTCGGCCGCGCCGTCCCGCCGCGCGGGCGATGACCTCGGCCAGTTGGCCGGCGGTGGCGATGGGCCGCGCCCGCACGATGGCCCGGGCGATGGGCCGCGCCTTGGGCTCCTCGCCGTAGCGCCAGATGAGGGCTGCCAGTTCGTCTTCGCCCAGCGCGTTGACCAGGTCGGCGGCGCTCACGCCTTCCGACGGGTCAAACCGCATGTCCAGGCCGCCCTCGTCGTGAAACGAGAAGCCCCTGGCACTGTCGGCAAGTTGCCACGATGAGAGTCCCAAGTCCATCACGATCCCGTTTGCGGCATCCACCCCGTGATCTCTGGCGACGTGTTCCAGGTCGCGGAAGTTGGCGTGCACCAGTACGGCACGCTCTCCAAAGTCCGCTAGCCGCTGCCTCGCCAGTTCCAGGGATCGGGCGTCGGCGTCCAGCCCCAGTAGCCTGCCGCCCGGCCCGGAGGCTTCCAGAATGGCGCGGCTGTGGCCTCCCAATCCTACCGTGCAATCCACGTACCAGCCCGATGGCCGAATCGCCAGCGCTTCTACGACTTCTTCCAGGAGTACGGGGGTGTGCGCAGGCTCATCCATACGAGGCCCTCGTGTCAGCGCCCAGCCTATATGGCGAGGCCGTGCTCGGCCAGTTTGTCGGCGATGAACTCGGCGTTTTGCTCCATGGTCTTGCGGTACTCGGCCCAGCGCTTGGGCTGCCAGATCTCAAACCGGTTGTTCATGCCGATGATGACCGCCTCGGAGTCAATCTCGGCGTAGTTGTAAAGGACAGCGGGTATCAGGATGCGCCCCTGACGGTCGACACGCAGGTCTGCCGCGGCGGAGAAAATCAGGCGCGCGTATTCGCGGGTTGGGCGGGGGGTGGAGGGGAGCCCCATGATCTTGTCCACCAGGGACTTCCATTCGTTCATCGGGTACACGACGATGCAGCGGTCCAGCCCGCGTGTAGCGACCATTCCGTCCTCCAGGTAGGCCCGATATTTGGACGGGATGGTAAGGCGGCCCTTGTCGTCAATGGTATGCAGGTACTCACCGAGAAACATGGTGAGACGGCCTTTGTCGCCTGTTGTCTGCGCGTCATCGTTGAGGAACATGGTATGCCGCCCTGGTCGGCCCTGGTTAGGGGCCCGTGCTCCACTTTCCCTCTACATTGTCCCACTTTGACCCATTATACACCACTTCTTGGAATATGTAAAGCCCCTGCGCGAAGTTTTAAAACTAGACTCTGCATTTTTCACCCATCGTTCACATATGCGCAGCGGCTTTGCCCTGGCCGGAGGTTGTCTGGAGTGCGAGTTAAGGTGCGTTTGTGCCCAAGCGGGTCTGTAAGCCGAGTTCTGTAGCCGCGCGAGCGGCCGGCGGTCATCTATCTGGGGTGGCAGTTACCTGACACCTCTAGCGACCTACCCAAGGGCGCAGGCGAGCAGCCTGTCGGCGGCAAAGCCGCCTTGCCCTCCTATTTGGTCTTGCTCCCGGTGGGGTTTGCCTAGCCAGCCCGGTCGCCCGGACTGCTGGTGGTCTCTTACACCACCTTTTCACCCTGACCCTCGTCGCCGCGAGGACAGCGAGGGCGGTTGTTTTCTGTGGCACTTTCCGTCGGGTCACCCCGCCTGGACGCTATCCAGCACCGTGCTCTGTGGAGCTCGGACTTTCCTCGGTTGGACGAATCCAACCGCGACCGCCCGACCTGCTTGGGCACACAGATAATGATAACGGAGGTGGTGGGGAATGTCAAATGGCGATGGTGGGCCGCGTCTGCGTCTTGTGTTGGCGAGCGAGATGCGACGCACTTCCGGAAGTGCGTCGCACTTTGCGGGCCGCACAATACCCAAACACGTAGGGCGGCTATCCCTAGCCGCCGGGGGGCGCGGGCAGGTGTGGAAACTTGCCCTACGTATCCACGAATAACGCGAATGCACACGAAAGGAGAACAAATGTAGAGACGCAGGGCAGCTTTCCGTAGCCGCCGGAGGTCTGTTGTGTATGCCACTGCGCGGGGCGAAGCGGCGATGCGGACGGCACGGGCGCATTTCAGCGCGCGGGCTTGATTTGACAAACCAATAGAGCCTTGCTATAATGGGAAGTTGCGGCAAGTGGGCCAGGTACACCTGTGCGTTCTGTTTTGGAATCCAGGGACGGTTAGGTTTTGACTTTTGTTCCAGGGCGCGCGACGGTTTCTTATCCCCGGTTCGGTTCCCTGCAAAGACGCGGGCAAGGTCGCTCTCAGGCTGCTTTTGTGTTGCGCGGAGGGTGATGTGGCCGGTTGGAGTGGCAGGGGTAGGCGAGAGCCGGGGTTTTGCGCTGCGCTGGATTCGTCCGACGCCGACCCTTTGGTTTTCTGTTCCGCAGGGGTTCCCAAAGCACAAGTCCCCGCTGGCCGCGACTGTGGCGCGCGATTTGTGTCCCCTTGTTGAGGGCTGCGCGAAACCAAGTGCGTAACCTATCGTGAAGGAGCGGATGTGCATGAGCCTGAATGCGGCGGTTAAGAACTATGCCAGGCTTCCCGACGTACTCCCGTTGCCTCGCCTGATTGAGGTTCAGTTGGAGGCGTTTGAGTGGTTCAAAACGGAGGGGCTGAAGGAACTATTCCAAGAGATTTCGCCGATCCAGAGTTTCAACAAGAACCTGGAACTCCACTTTGACTCGTTCCGATTTGATGAGCCGAAGTACTCCGAGAAGGAGTGCCGCGAGCGCGACATGACCCTGGCGGCGCCCCTCTGGGTTACCGTTCGCCTCGTCAACAAGGATACGGGCGAGGTGCAAGAGCAGGAGGTCTTCTTCGGCGACTTCCCGCTCATGACCGACAACGGCACGTTCATCATCAACGGCGCCGAGCGCGTGGTGGTCAGCCAGTTGATTCGGTCGCCCGGGGCCTACTTCACGCTGGAGAAAGAGCCGTCCACCGGCCGCGACCTGTGCTTCGCCAAATTGATTCCCAACCGTGGCGCGTGGCTGGAGTTTGAGACCAGCAAGAAGGACGTGATCTCCGTCAAGGTGGACCGGAAGCGCAAACTGCCGGTAACGGTGCTCCTGCGGGCCGTGGGGTTCGGCTCGGATGAGGAACTGCTGGCGCTGTTCAGCGCGGTGGATACCGTGCCGGCGCATTCCTACATCCAGGCGACCATTGACCGCGACACCACGAAGACCCAAGAGACGGCGCTGCTGGAGTTCTACAAGAAACTGCGGCCCGGCGACCCCCCGACGGAAGAAAACGCGCGCAACTTCTTGGATGCGCTGTTCTTCAACCCGCGACGCTACGACCTGGGCCGCGTGGGGCGTTACAAACTCAACAAGCGCCTGGGACTGGATACCCCCCTGTCGGTGCAAGTGCTCACCAAGGAAGACCTGGTCAAGGTCGTGGAGCGCATCATCCTCGTGAACAACGGCGCGGAGCCGCCCGATGATATTGACCATCTGGGCAACCGACGCATCAAGACGGTGGGCGAGTTGATCCAGAACCAGTTGCGCATCGGGCTGTTGCGCATGGAGCGGGTGGTGCGCGAGCGCATGAGCATCCGCGACCCGGAGCAGATGAGCCCGGTGAGCCTGGTGAACATTCGGCCTGTGGTGGCGGCCATCCGCGAGTTCTTCGGCGGCAGCCAGTTGTCCCAGTTCATGGACCAGACGAACCCGCTGGCCGAACTGACGCACAAGCGGCGCCTTTCGGCGTTGGGCCCGGGCGGCCTGCGTCGCGAGCGCGCCGGTTTTGACGTGCGCGACGTGCACCACAGCCACTACGGCCGCATCTGCCCCATTGAGACCCCCGAAGGGCCGAACATCGGCCTTATCGGTTCTCTGGCCACCTACGCGCGCATCAATGAGTTCGGGTTCATTGAGACGCCCTACCGCAAGGTGATTCGGCAGGTGCCGCGCACGGTGGAGGGCCTCGTCAACCACACGCTCCGCGAGAAGATCGTGGACCCGGAGACGGGCGAGGTGGTGGCGCAGGCGGGCACGTTCGTAACCGCGGACCTGGCCGAGCGGATCGCGGCCCTGCCCCTTGAGGGCAAAGACATGGTGGATGTGGTGCCAGCCGTTACCAATGAGATCGTGTACCTGAGCGCCGATGAGGAAGACCAGCACACCATCGCGCAGGCCAACGCCCAGTTGGACGAGTACGGCCAGTTTGTGGAGAGCCGCGTGTCGGTGCGTCGGCACCAGCAGTTCCTGATGGATTCGGCGCTGCGGGTGGAATATATGGACGTGTCGCCCAAGCAGATTGTGAGCGTGTCGGCGGCGCTGATCCCGTTCCTGGAGCACGACGACGCCAACCGCGCCCTGATGGGGTCCAACATGCAGCGGCAGGCGGTGCCCCTGATCGCACCCGAAGCGCCCATTGTGGGCACGGGGATTGAGGCGCAGGCGGCGTGGGATTCGGGCCAGGTGGTGCTGGCGCAACAGGCCGGCGAGGTCGTCTCGGTTACGGGGCGCCAGATTGTGGTGGCGGGCGATGACGGCCAGTTGACCGTGTACCCGCTGCGGCGGTTTGCCCGCTCCAACCAGAGCACCTGCATTGATCAGCGCCCGCGCGTTTCCAAAGGGGACCGCGTGGAGAAGGGCACGGTGCTCGCCGATAGTTCTTCTACGGACGGCGGCGAACTGGCGCTGGGGCAGAACGTGCTGGTGGCCTTCATGTCGTGGGAAGGCGGCAACTACGAGGACGCGGTGCTCATCTCGGAGAAACTGGTCTGGGACGACAAGTTCTCGTCGGTGCACATTGAGAAGCACGAGATTGAGGCGCGGGATACGAAACTGGGTCCCGAAGAGATCACCCGCGACATCCCGAATGTCGGCGAGGAGGCCCTGAAGGACCTGGACGAGGAAGGCATCATCCGCATCGGCGCGGAGGTCCGGCCTGGCGACATCCTGGTCGGCAAACTCACGCCCAAGGGCGAGGGGGACCTCACGCCGGAGGAGAAACTCCTCCGCGCCATCTTCGGCGAGAAGGCGCGGGAGGTGAAGGACTCGTCGCTGCGGCTGCCCCACGGCGAGCGCGGCAAGGTCGTGGAGGTCAAGGTGTTTGACCGCGAGGAGCATCGCGACCTGCCGGCGGGCGTGGATCGGCTGGTGCAGGTGAGCGTGGCCCAGTTGCGCAAGGTGATGGAAGGCGACAAGATGGCCGGGCGCCACGGGAACAAGGGCGTCATCTCCAAGGTGGTGCCGGTGGAGGACATGCCGTTCCTGGCCGATGGCACGCCGGTTGAGATCATCCTGAACCCGCTGGGCGTGCCTGCGCGCATGAACATCGGGCAGATTCTGGAGACCCACCTGGGGTGGGCGGCGCACCGCCTGGGGTTCCGCGCGATTTCCCCCGTGTTTGACGGCGCGGACGAGGACGAGATTTCGGCGGAGTTGGCCCGCGCTTGGATGGCCGACCGCGCCTGGGAGGACATCACCGAGCGGGCGTGGCGCTGGGTGGCCGAAGAGGGCTACTCGGAGGACGAACTGGAAGACGACGAGGATGTGCGGCGGCTGTTCCTGGCCCACTGGCTTGAGGGCAAGCCCTACGACCCCGAGGCGCTGGTGTACGACCGCAACTATGCGCGGAGGGCGGCGTTGCAGGAATGGCTGCGCGAGCAGGGCTACGACCCCGACCGCCTGCTGGCCTTTGAGGACAGCCAGCGGTCCGTGGCCGAGCGCAAGGCTGCCGACGAAGAGGCGCGCACCGCGTGCCTGCGCATGTGGCTCCGCGACCAGGGTGTGGACCCTGACGCCATCAAGGACGAGGACCTGTTCGCCCACGCCCTGAAGGTGAGCCGAGAGCGCAATCTGCCGCTGCCCACCTCGGGCAAGATGATCGTGTATGACGGCAAGACCGGCATGCCCTTTGACCAGCCGGTAACGGTGGGCATCATCAACATGATGAAACTGCTCCACCTGGTGGAAGACAAGGTCCACGCGCGCTCCACCGGGCCTTACTCGCTGGTAACGCAGCAGCCGCTGGGCGGCAAGGCCCAGTTCGGCGGCCAGCGGTTCGGCGAGATGGAGGTTTGGGCTTTGGAAGCCTACGGCGCGGCCCACACCCTGCAGGAAATGCTCACGATCAAGTCCGACGACGTGAGCGGGCGGGTGAAGACCTACGAGGCCATCGTCAAGGGCGAGCCGATCATGGAGCCGGGCGTTCCGGAGTCGTTCCGGGTGCTGGTGAAGGAACTCCAGAGCCTGGGGTTGTCGGTGCAGGTTCTGGACGAGAAGGGCGAGACCATTCAGTTTGGCCGGGAAGAGGAAGAGCGCGTGCCCCGATTGGGCGGCGGCCTGTCGCTCCCTGGCTGGGATAGGTAGGGAGGATGACGTTGGAAGTAGACGATTTCGCTGCTCTGCGAATTGGACTTGCTTCTCCGGAGGAGATTCTCAGTTGGTCTCACGGCGAGGTGCTGAAGCCCGAGACCATCAACTATCGCACGTTGCGGCCCGAGCGCGACGGCCTGTTCTGCGAGCGCATCTTCGGCCCGACGCGGGACTGGGAGTGCGCCTGCGGCAAGTACAAGCGGATTCGCTACAAGGGCATCGTGTGCGAGAAGTGCGGCGTGGAAGTGGCGCCGGCCAAGGTGCGGCGCGAACGCATGGGGCACATCAGCCTCGCGTCGCCTGTGGCGCACATCTGGTATGTGAAGGGCGTGCCCAGCCGTTTGGGGCTGCTCCTGAACATGTCGCCGCGCAACCTGGAGCGTATCCTCTACTTCGCGCAGTACGTGATCACCAGCGTGGACGAGGAGGCGCGGCAGCGCGCGCTCCAGCGCAGGGAGAAGGACCTGGCGGCCCGCATTGCCAAACTGGAAGCCGAGGCCCAGGAAGCCATAGACGCGATTGAGGCCCAGCGCGATGAGCGCCTAGAGATGCTGACGTCGCAGCAAGAGGCGTTTGAGGCCGAAATAGAGGAGAGCTTCTCGCGCCAGTCCGAAGGGCTGCTTTCGGAGGCCAACCGCCTGCGCGAATACCTGGAGGCGCATCTGGATCAGGTGGCCGAGGAGACGCTCACCCTGGTCGGCGAGCATGTGATTGCGGAGAAGGGCGAGGTCCTCGTGCGGGAGCACCTGAAGCGCCTGAACGACCTTCTGCAGCGCGAGGTCAGCAGCCTGGAGAACCGCTTGCGGCGGGACCGCGAGGAGAAGACCGCCGCGCTGGCGCTGGAGAAGGATCAGGTGCGGCATGCTGCGGCGCAAGAGATAGAGAAGATTCAGGAGAAACTGAGCCGCGACATTGACGCGCAGCGCGAGCAGTACGACCGCGAGGTGCACGAACTGAAGAGCCTTCAGCCCCTGGAACTCATCAGCGAGACGGAATACTATGACCTCAAGAACAAGTGGGGCACCGTGTTCCGCGCCGGCATGGGGGCCGAGGCGATTCGGGAGATCGTCGCCGGCCTGAACCTGGACAAGATGGCCGAGGAGCTGCGCGTGGAACTCAACACGTCCAAGTCCAAGCAGAAGCGCAGGAAGGCGGCGAAGCGGCTGCGCGTGGTGGAAGCCTTCCGCCGCTCCGGCAACAAGCCCGAATGGATGATCCTGACCGTGCTGCCGGTGATTCCGCCGGAGTTGCGCCCCATGGTGCAACTGGACGGCGGGCGGTTTGCCACGAGCGACCTGAACGACCTGTACCGCCGCGTGATCAACCGCAACAACCGCCTGAAGAGGCTGCTGGATTTGGGCGCGCCCGACGTCATCGTGCGCAACGAGAAGCGCATGCTCCAGGAGGCCGTGGACTCGCTGGTCGACAACGGCCGCCGCGGTCGCGCCATCTCCCGAACGGGCAAGCGCAAACTCAAATCCCTGTCGGACATGCTCAAGGGCAAGCAGGGACGGTTCCGCCGCAACCTGCTGGGGAAGCGCGTGGACTACTCGGGGCGGTCCGTGATCGTTGTGGGGCCGGATTTGCAGTTGCACCAGTGCGGCCTCCCGAAGCGGATGGCCCTGGAACTGTTCCGCCCCTTCGTGATGCGGCGGCTGGTGGAGTACAACTTCGCGCACAACATCAAGAGCGCCAAGCGCCTGGTGGATCGGCTTAGCCCGGAAGTGTGGGACGTCCTGGAGGAGATCACCAAGGAGCGGCCGGTGCTGCTGAACCGCGCTCCCACGCTGCACAGGCTGGGCATCCAGGCGTTTGAAGTGGTGCTCATAGAGGGGAGCGCCATCCAGATTCACCCGCTGGTCTGCCCGGCGTTCAACGCGGACTTTGACGGCGACCAGATGGCTGTGCACGTGCCGCTGTCCAAGTCGGCGGTGCAAGAGGCCCGCACCCTGATGCTGTCGGCCAACAACCTGTTGCTGCCCGCCAACGGCGAGCCGGTTGTGGGGCCGTCCAAGGACATGGTGCTGGGCTGCTACTACCTGACCACCGAGCGGCCGGGCGCCAAGGGCGAAGGCAAGGTCTTCGCCGACTTTGACGAGGTGGAACTGGCGTATAGCCTGGGCATCGTGGATTTGCAGGCGCGCATCAAGGTCATGGTGCAAGGCGACGGGGCGGCTCCGAAGATTCTGGAGACGACGGTCGGGCGCGTGCTGTTCAACCAGATTCTGCCCAAGGAACTCCGCTTCGTGAACCGCCTGATGGACAAGAGCGCCCTGAAGGAAGTGGTGGCGCTGTGCTACCAGAAACTGGGGCGAGAGCAGACGGCCAAGTTGGTGGACAGCATCAAGGAGATCGGGTTCCGGTACGCGACGCAGTCGGGCGCGACCATCGCCATCAGCGACATCACCATTCCGGAGGCCAAGGAGCGCATCGTGCGCGAGACGGGCGCGGAAGTGGAGGAGATTGAGCGCCAGTACCGCCGGGGTCTCATCACCGACGGCGAGCAGTACAGCAAGATCGTGGACCTGTGGACGCGGGCGACCGACGAGATCACCGAAGAGGTGCGCAAGACGCTGGATCCGCTCAGCCCCATCGGGGCGATGGCCATGTCGGGGGCGACGAAGGGCGGCGCGCAGCCCATCCGCCAGTTGGCAGGGATGCGCGGGCTGATGGCCGACCCCGCGGGGCGCATCATCGCCCTGCCCATCCGGTCCAACTTCCGCGAGGGACTGACGGCCCTGGAATACTTCATCTCCACGCACGGCGCGCGCAAAGGGTTGGCCGACACGGCGCTGCGCACGGCCGACGCGGGCTACCTGACGCGACGACTGGTGGATGTGGCCCAGGACGTGATCATCACCGAGGAGGACTGCGGGACGCGCAGCGGCATCTGGGTGGATGTGGAATCCACCAAGCGGATTGACCCGCGGATGGAACTCAAGGACCGGGTGCTGGGGCGGGTGGCGGCAAGCCCCATCGCGCACCCGAAGACGGGCGAAGTCCTCGTGGAGGCCGGCGCTATGATAGACGAGGACGCCTTGAGCCGCCTGGTGAAGGCCGGCGTTACGCGGGTGTACGTGCGTTCGCCGCTGACGTGCCGCTCGGAGTTCGGCCTGTGCCGCAAGTGCTACGGGCGGGACCTGGCTCGGGGCGAATTGGTGGCGCTGGGCGAGGCCGTGGGCATCATCGCGGCGCAGAGCATCGGCGAGCCCGGGACGCAGTTGACGCTCCGCACGTTCCATACCGGCGGTGTGGCGGGCGCCGAGGATATTACCCAGGGTCTGCCTCGCGTGGAGGAACTGTTTGAGGCGCGCGTGCCCAAGGGCGAAGCCGTGATCGCCGAGATTGACGGCGTGGTGGATGTTATCTGGCAGGGCGACCAGCGCAAGGTCAAGATCACGTCCAGCCGCGTCGTCAGCGAGGAATACGCCATCCCGTCGGGCTACTCGCGCAAGGTGGAAGACGGCGACCAGATTCAGGAAGGCGCTGTGCTGGCCGAAGGCCCCGATGGGGCCGTAACAGCCCGAATCCCCGGGAAGGTCTTCTTTGAGGAAGACAAGGCCATCGTTCGCCGCGAGGAAGTGGAGGAGCGCGAGTACGACATTCCGGCGGCGGCACGCCTGCGCGTGGAGCGGGGCATGGAGGTGAAGGCGGGCGACCAACTGACAGAGGGCGCCAAGAACCCGCGCGAGGTGCTGCGGATTCAGGGAGCCGAGGCCGCCCAGATGTACCTGCTGGAAGAGGTGCAGAAGGTTTACCGCAGCCAGGGCGTGAACATCCACGACAAGCACATAGAGATCATCATTCGGCAGATGCTGCGAAAGGTGCGGGTGCGGAGTTCGGGTGATACGGACATGCTGCCGGGGATGATGGTGGACCGGTTTGAGTTTGAGCGGCGGAATGAGGAGGTGATCGCCCAGGGTGGCAAGCCTGCCACGGGCGCGCCGGCGCTGCTTGGGGTAACCAAGGCGGCCCTGAGCACCGAGAGTTTCCTGGCGGCGGCTTCGTTCCAGGAGACGACCCGCGTGCTCACCGAGGCGGCCATTGAGGGCGCCGTGGACGAACTGCGGGGTCTGAAGGAGAACGTCATCATCGGCAAGTTGATCCCCGTGGGGTCGGCGTTCCGGCCGCCGCGGCGGCTGTTCCGCGAGCGGGTGCAACTGGAGATTCGGGAGCCGGGCGTGGCGGGCGAACTGGAATCGGGAGAGACGTCGTCGGACTCGTATGAAGACGACGAGACCGAATTTGACTAAAGCGGAGCGTTGTGGTATAGTGTTTTTTTGCGGGCCCAAATAGCGTGATCCGCTCGCAAGAGCGAAAAAGAGATCGTCGCTGGGTCCGTGATGAAGCAGCCACGTCACCATAGAGTTGGGCCTGATTTATCAGGTCTGGTGCCCACGTAAAGGTGAGGCGGCTGTTGTTTTGCCCAAAAGCGGGTAAGAATCGGATTGGCTCAAGAGTTCCTAGGGAGGTTCAGACTTGCCGACCATCAATCAACTCGTGAGAAAAGGGCGGACGGAGAAGGTCAAGAAGAGCAAGGCTCCTGCGCTGCGGTACACGTACAACGCGCTGAAGCGCAAGACGGCGGCCAGCAGCAAAGGCTCGCCCCAGAAGCGCGGCGTGTGCACCGTGGTGCGCACGATGACGCCGAAGAAGCCGAACTCGGCCTTGCGCAAGATTGCCAGGGTGCGCCTGACCAACGGGATTGAGGTAACCGCCTACATCCCGGGCGAAGGGCATACCCTTCAGGAGCACTCTATGGTGTTGGTGCGCGGCGGCCGCGTGAAGGACCTGCCCGGCGTGCGGTATCACATCGTGCGCGGGGCGCTGGACGCCACCGGCGTGGAAGGCCGCAAGAAGGGGCGCTCCAAGTACGGCGCGAAGCGGCCCAAGGCCAAGTCGGCGTAGGGGTTGCCGAGTCCTTCTGTTCGCTCCACGAGCGCCAGGATTCGGGAACGTGAAGTCTAGTTGGAGGGTTTGGAAGAATGCCTAGAAGGTATCGTCCGGCGCGACGGCCTGCGGAGCCCGATCCGCGGTACAACAGCGAAATGATTGGGCGTTTTGTCAACCATGTGATGCGGCGCGGGAAGAAGAGCACGGCCCTGCGCATCGTTTACGATAGTTTCAACCTCATTGAGGAGCGGATGCACACCAACCCTCTGGAGGTTTTTGAGAAGGCGCTGAACAACGCGATGCCGGTGCTGTACGTGAAGCCGCGACGGGTTGGCGGGGCCACCTATCAGGTGCCGGTGGAGATTCCGGAGCACCTGCGACCGTCGCTGGCGATGCGCTGGCTTCTGGAGTCCGCGCGGAAGCGGTCGGGCCACTCTATGGCCGAGAAGTTGGCCGCTGAGATCATGGACGCCTACAAGGGTGAGGGCGCAACCATCAAGAAGAAAGAAGACACCCACAAGATGGCCGAGGCCAACCGGGCCTTTGCGCACTATCGCTGGTAGGGGAGGAGCCTCGGCCACCCGTCGGGCGGGGCCCAGGTGGTGGTGATATGCCCAGGGACGTGCCTTTAGCGCAGATTCGGAATATCGGGATCATCGCCCACATTGACGCTGGGAAGACCACGACCACCGAGCGCATCCTGTTCTACACGGGGCGCACGCACCGAATGGGCAATGTGGACGAGGGCACGACCGTTACAGACTGGATGCAGCAGGAGCGGGAGCGCGGCATCACCATCCAGTCGGCAGCCGTAACCTGTTACTGGCTGAATCATCAGATTAACATCATTGATACGCCTGGACACATTGATTTCACCGCGGAGGTGCAACGGAGCCTTCGCGTGCTGGATGGCGGTGTCGTCGTGTTTGACGCCGTGAGTGGGGTGGAACCGCAGTCCGAAACCGTCTGGCGACAGGCGGACCGGTACCATGTGCCCCGTATCTGCTTCGTTAACAAGATGGACCGAGTCGGTGCCGATTTCTGGCACACGATTGAGATGATCCGAGATCGCCTGTCCGCGAACCCGGTGGCGGTGCAGATTCCCATCGGGACGTCGGAGACCTTCGTCGGCGTGGTGGATCTGGTGGAGAACCAGGCCATCGTGTACGAGGATGACTTGGGCACGGTGGCCGCCCGACGGCAAATCCCCGACGACCTGGTGGAACAGGCCGCGCACTATCGGGAAGTGCTTCTGGAGCAGGCGGCGGAGCACGACGATCATCTCATGGTCAAATACCTGGAGGGAGAGGCGATCAGCCCCGAGGAAATCCGCGCGGCGCTTCGCCAGGCGACCGTGAAGGGCGCGCTGGTGCCCGTGCTGTGCGGGGCGGCGCTGCGCAACAAGGGCGTGCAGCCGCTCCTGGATGCCATCGTGTGGTATCTGCCATCGCCGGTGGACATCCCGCCCGTTACGGGTGTGGATCCCCGCTCGGGCGAGACGGTGTCGCGGCGGGCGGACGAAGAGGAGCCGCTGGCGGCGCTGGCGTTCAAGATCGCGACCGACCCCTATGTGGGGCGGCTGGCCTATGTGCGAATCTACTCGGGCAAGATCACGGTGGGCGCCCAGGTGCGCAACGCAAGCCGCAATGTCAAAGAGCGGGTCGGGCGCGTCCTGCGGATGTACGCCAACCGCCGCGAGGACATGCAGGAAGCCTATGCGGGCGACATCATCGGGGTTCTCGGCCTGAAGGAGACGTACACCGGCGACACGCTGTGCGCCTTCCATGCGCCGCTGCTCCTGGAGAAGATCAAGTTCCCCGAGCCGGTGATCTCGGTCGCGATTGAGCCGAAGACCAAGGCCGACGAGGAGAAACTGGGGGCGGCGCTGCAGGCCCTGGCCGACGAGGATCCCACTTTCAGCGTCCGCGTGGATGAGAACACGGGCCAGACGCTGATTTCGGGGATGGGCGAACTGCACCTGGAAGTGCTGGTGGACCGCCTGGTGCGCGAGTTCCATGTGGGGGCGAAGGTGGGCCGCCCACAGGTCGCCTACCGCGAGACGATCACCGTGCCGGTGCGGTCGGAAGGCAAGTTCGTTCGCCAGATGGGGACCAAGAACCAGTACGGGCACGTGTGGCTGGAGATTGAGCCCCTGCCCAAAGGGCAAGGGTTGGTCTTTGACAGCAAAATCAAGTTCGGCGCCATCCCCAGGGAGTTCATCCCCGCGATAGAGCGCGGGGTGATGGATGCCGCGGGGAGCGGGGTGCTGGCCGGATATCCGCTGGTGGACGTGAAGTTCACGCTGGTGGACGGCTCGTATGATCCGGAGACTTCCACGGAACTGGCGTTTCAGGTGGCGGCGTCTATGGCGGTGCGCGAAGGGGTGGAGAAGGCAGGCCCCATCCTGCTGGAGCCGGTGATGAAGGTGGAGGTCGTAACGCCCGAGGAGTTCATGGGCGATGTGATCGGCAACCTGAATCAGCGGAAGGCGGAGATTGAAGGGATAGAGCGTCGGGGCGATTTGCAGGCGATTCGGGCCTTCGTGCCGCTCTCGGAGATGTTCGGGTATGCGACCGAATTGCGCTCCATGACGCAGGGACGCGGCGTCTTCACAATGGAATTTGACCATTATGCGGAAGTATCCAAAGAGACAGCCGACAGGATACTGGTGAGATAATTACAAGTCGTAGAGTAGAGAAAGGAGTCCAAGATGGCCAAGAAGGTATTTGAGCGGAAGAAGCCCCATGTGAACGTGGGGACCATCGGGCACATTGACCATGGCAAGACGACCCTGACGGCAGCGATCACGAAGGTCCTGTCGCTGAAGGGTTGGGCCGAGTATCGCCCGTTTGACAGCATTGACAATGCGCCCGAGGAGAAGGCCCGCGGCATCACGATTGCCATTGCGCACGTGGAGTACGAGACCGAGAAGCGGC
>Ga0272448_1000226_pt1 | contig 87208 bp, 70 predicted proteins | sample YNPCB0191_FD_202220 | JGI IMG/M metagenome (GOLD analysis project Ga0272448, IMG submission 202220) | Hot spring sediment microbial communities from Yellowstone National Park, WY, United States - YNP-CB-019-1 | ecosystem: Environmental > Aquatic > Thermal springs > Hot (42-90C) > Sediment...
TTTTCAGAAACACTTACAGCCTGAAAGTTAGTACCAAAAATTGCAGGGGGACCTTTAACAGCCAAATCACTTGGCTCTCCTGAGGAAGTCAAGCCATTAATTTCATTGATAACGGCGTTCACTTTCAAGTCATCATAGAGTTCGGTAGTTTTGATATCCTTGGTGACAGTTTTGAGAGTTGTTTGCGCTGGTGCTTTTGATTTATCAACTAGCTGACCATCAATAATTGCAACAGAAGCATTAATTTCAGGTGTGTACAAGTCATCTACACCTTTACCTGAGGGACCATTAAGGAGATCGTAGGCAGGGTGTTTTTCCGCATAGGCGGTTCGTAATCCAGCTTCTTTTGCTACTTCGAATACCGTGTTTACTTTGAGATAATTATGAGGGTAAACAGGATTGCCATCCATATCGATTGGAAGTTTGCTAGGGTTGATACTATCAGTGCTGAAGTTACCACCACCGCTGAGCAAAGTGCTATCTTTATCTATGCTTTCGTCAAAATTCACCTCTGTTCCCAAGCTGTTGCTTCCACGAGCTTGGAGGGTGCGATCGTAGGTAGAATCGTAGTATACCCCAGTAGTTTTTGGACCGGCCCCTGTAAAGTAAGCTAGAGTTCCGGGAAAGGAATCACTGGGAATAGTTGTAAAGGCATTAGTGTAAGTTATGCCTTCTTTCTGCAAGTTTGTGATATTCGGCAAGTAAGCTTGCAGTTTAGGATCCGTTAAATCGGATTGTCGCAAACCATCTACTGACAGTACCAATACACTTTTGTATTTACCAAAGTGCTTTCTGTAGATTGGGGGGTATTTAGCAAAAAATTTCTCAGAAATTTGGGCTTGGCTTTTTCTAGAGCTATTTGCAATAGTGACGATAGATGAAGAGTAGCTAGTAGTGTTGGTTAAATTCGTTGAAGGGTGTAAATGGTGAAATGGTATCATGGGGCCCCTAAAATTCTAATCTTTCATTAAGTTGGCTGAAATATTTGTTTGTAAGTCTGTAGACAAGAAAGTTAGCGAATCTGCAATAGATAGAAACACTAACCTTTAGAACTTCAACATTATCACTCAAAAATTAAGAAAAGGTTATTAAATCCTAGAAATTGTTCCGCAATGTCATTTGTAAAGCTAATTACTGCAAATTTGAAAATATTTTTGAGATGGCAAAGCTATTTTGAAATTGCAAAGCTTTATTGTCAAAGGCTTAATAAGTATTTAATTTATTTATGTTTATTTTTTTACTTACACTGATATCAGGAATTCACGAAAATCTGGAGAGAGAAAATTTTACCAGTTCTGGGAGAACAGAATTCACACAAGAGTAAATAGTATGCAAGTTCAGGTGAACTTCCAGGGAGGTTGTCAAACTTAGGGTAATTTTAAGGGTGTTTATGGATTGTCTGGGAGCTTTGAAAGTCAGAGCTTTTACTAGGGTAAAAACAGGCCGTAAAAAACATACAGAAAGCAAGCTAGTTAAAGCATTCAAGCTTACTAGCAGGGTAATCTCACACACTTTTTAGTAAAGAGAGAAAGCTGCAAGTACGAGTGTTTTTTGTGTCCTCTATGCCCTGTCTGAGTCGTTCAAAAAGCTAGTCCTGACTTGACGCCAAAGAACCAGCTTTACCCCTTAGACACCAAACTATAAGTTTGTATCTAGGATACCAGTTCAAACAATCGTTTTATCTCTTGCCATGTGTCCTTTTTCCTGCTGTTTTTATTTGCGTATTTAATTGCTGTGCTCAGTGTCACCGTGTTTAACCAAATTTACCGCTGACGTACTCTTTCGTGGCTTCTTGTTGGGGATTTTGGAAAATTACCTCCGTGCGGTCGAACTCTACTAAGTAACCCGTACGACCACCCTTTTCAGAGGTTTGGACGTTGAAAAAGGCTGTCATATCTGATACTCGGGATGCTTGTTGCATGTTGTGAGTCACGATAATGACGGTAAACTGTTGTTTCAAGTCGCGGATCAGTTCTTCAATTTGCAAGGTGGAAATGGGATCAAGGGCGGAGCAGGGTTCGTCCATTAAAATTACGTCTGGTTGAACTGCGATCGCCCGAGCAATACACAAGCGTTGTTGTTGTCCGCCTGATAAAGACAAGCCGCTTTGCCGCAATTTATCTTTGACTTCATCCCACAAGGCGGCTTGCTTGAGCGTTCGCTCTACCAATTCATCCATATCTCCTTTATAACCGTTGATTCTCGGTCCAAAGGCAATGTTGTCATAAATTGATTTTGGAAGTGGGTTCGGTTTTTGAAAAACCATGCCAATCCTGCGACGTACTTCTACAGGATCTACGTGGGGTGCATATAAATTTTCCCCATTATAAAAAATTTTGCCTTCACAGCGAAAGGACTCAATAAGATCGTTGAGGCGGTTGTAGCAGCGCAGAAGTGTACTTTTGCCGCATCCAGAGGGACCAATAAAGGCTGTAACGCGATTTCTCGGAATTTCCAGCCAGATATCCCGTAATGCCAAAAAATTACCGTAATAAACTTTTAGACCTTCAGTGTGTATAACTGTATCCGTTTGATTGACGGTGTTAACATCAGTAGCCATAAAAAATCCTCGAGTTTGAAATTAAATAAAGGTAAAAGTTGCAATTTGACGAAATTATTTGATTTTACGACTGGTTGCCCAACGAGCAATAATGCTAGTGATGAGAACCATCATCACCAAAATTAAAGATGCTGCCCAAGCTAAAGACTGCCAATTTTTAAACGGAGCAATAGCGAAATTAAAAACTAAAACTGCAAGGGAAGCAGTAGGTTGCAACAAGCCATTGGGCCAGTACTGAGAAAATAAAGCCGTAAAAAGTAAGGGTGCAGTTTCTCCTGCTGCTCTGGCAATAGATAAGGTTGCTCCAGTGACGATAGCTGGTAACGCCGCTGGTAATACTACAAACATAACTGTCTGAAAGTTAGTGGCTCCAATTCCAAAGGCAGCTTGTCGCAAGTCTTCGGAAACTAACTGCAAGGCTTCGTCAGTAGTTCGGACGATAATTGGTAACATCAGTACTGCTAGCGCTACACCTCCAGCGATGGCTGAATAGGTACCTAGTGTTGTTACCACTATTGCGTAGGCAAATACTCCGGCAATAATTGAGGGTACCCCACTGAGAACGTTAGTAGCAAAGCGCACCCAACGAGAAATTTTGCCAGAACTGAACTCTGTTAAGTATATAGCTGCCAAAACACCAAAGGGAATACTGATGAGAGCGCCAATTCCTACCATGATTAAGGTACCGACAATGGCGTTTCCAAAACCTCCTCCCTTTACCAGCGGCGGTGGCGGCAATTCTGTAAACAAACTTAACCGAAAACTTCCCAATCCTTGAATAATTACGTAAAAAAGCACTGCTATTAAAGGCAGTAGCTCCAGCTCCAGTTAACCTTACATTTCCACCGAAATCGAGTTTTCCTGGGCTGGAAGCAGCTGCATTAGTAGCAGTGTTGGGAGATACATCGGTAGTTGCAGTGTTATTTCCTCCTCCACAAGCTGTCAAGCTGACTGTCAAGACAAGCAAGGAAACTGCTTTTGATAAACGAGGCTGATTAATCACAGGTATATGTAAAGGCATGGATGTGATTGCTAGTGTTTGTACAGCTTTTGCCTTTACAAAGTATATATTCACTTGCTTAACTTTAGGTTAAGAAAAGCATTTTTGAGAAATTTTACTTTTTTGCTATTTTCAACTAGAGGACAGTTAATTGATTAAATTTTAACGACAAATAAGTTGCTTCAGACATTTTAGTTTCTTGAAGTCCAAATAATTCAAAGTACTTGCAAACATGAAGACATCTGTGTCTATTCTTTTGAATATATAATCTTCAGTAGAAAAGAGATTATATGGAAAATCTAGATATATTTACAAAAAATATTGAGATAAAATGCTGTTGTTCTCAGTTGAAATAAAGTTTTTCTGGCGTAAAAAGTGCAATAGTTAGGTCTATATTTGTCACTGCTAGAGTTCAGAAAACTAATTGTTCTCAAGACAGCATACCTTTATTAGTTATTGTTTAGTTTGGTTCGTTTTTCAAAGTTATTGATTTAGTAGTTGCGGAATATAATCGGCGATCAAAAATTTGATATGTATTGTTAAATTTTATTACAAGTGTAGTAGAAAAATAATTTATAAATTTATATTCTTCTGAGCTACTCGTGTAAAATTCAGGATAAAAATCTGCGATTAATTATGGCAAAATTCGAATAAGAAGGTGCAATTATTTTTCACCAGAGAGTATTATGTATAATACCCGGGTAAGTTGAGTGAAAATATGGTGATTTTTGAAAATCAAGGATAAAAAATAAAATATAGTTTTCAATTTTTGCTATGAGATGAGAATTAATTGCATGAGTACTGGTAAATGTTAGCCGCATCCAATCAACTACTTTGGTCTATGATTGGCTTACTGCTAACGATAGGTGGTACCTTCTTAGAAGCCCATATCACCACCTGGCCTTGGAGTTGGAGTAAGCACGGAATTCACACTTTTTCTTTGGGTGTCACCTTTCAAGTTGGCGGAGTATTGCTTGTGGGTTGCTTGGGGGGTAAAAACGCGGGTGCGCTTTCGCAAATTGCTTATTTGGTTATGGGTTTAACTTTGTTACCTGTATTTGCTGATGGTGGCGGTATCGGCTATGTTAAGTTGTCCCAATTTGGCTATTTATTGGGTTTTATTCCAGGAGCTTGGATTTGTGGCTTTTTAGCGTTTCAAGCTAGACCGAAATTAGAAACACTGGCATTTAGTTGTATTTGTGGCTTGTTATCAATCCACATCTGCGGTATATGTTATTTGATTATTAGTAATTTTTTGCAATGGCACCCGGGAGAAAATCTATCCTTGATGCAAGCTATTCTTAAATATTCCTGGTTCGCATTACCAGGACAAATGGCGATAGTATGTGCCGTTACACTTATAGCATATGTACTCAGACACTTAATGTTTTATTAGTCCACAAAGCTGCTTTTTTAAAGTTATTGACTATTTGGCTGTTTACCGTTGACTATTGACTATTGAACGGACACTTTGACGCCAGTTTTGACAACAAAGAAGGTGACGCACAAGGACTGACCTCACCTGGCGCGGAACTTGCAATCACAGCTTCCCGAAGTTGGGGAATCCTTTTTGTGCAAGTGTCTTTTTCTTAATTAACCAGCCATGCACTTAAAAAATTCTCTGTTTTGGATCGCAGCCTTTAGTGTTTTTTTTATAGATCAGCTCGCGAAATACTGGATAGTACAAACTTTTAGCTTGGGACAAACGCTTCCGCTTTTACCTGGGATATTTCATTTAACCTACGTGACGAATACTGGTGCAGCTTTTAGTTTATTTGCAGGAAAGGTGGAGTGGTTGCGCTGGCTATCTTTGGTTGTGAGTTTGCCGTTGATAGCCATAGCATGGTTTGGTCCCAATTTGCGGCGTTGGGATCAATTAGGTTACGGCTTTATTTTAGGTGGTGCGATGGGCAATGGCATAGATCGCTTTGTTTTGGGTTACGTGATTGATTTTCTCGATTTCCGACTGATTAACTTTCCGGTATTTAATTTTGCAGATGTATTTATTAACGTTGGTATTGCTTGCTTGCTGATTTCTGCCTTTCAGAAAACACCAACTTCCCATAGGCGATGGAGGTAATAATTTATACTATCATCAGAGGCAGAGCTAGACTGCCCCCGATGATTTTGTCCAAACTAATTTCAAGCCACGGTCTTGCTTTAGTTTACCGTTCCCACGCTGCTACTGAAAGCTTTCATGGCAGGAATTATACCTAGTTTAGTCTAAGTGCATTATTTGGTTTTGCGAGGTATATTGCTACGAGCAGGACTAACTTTAATTGTGCTGCTGTAACCAGGAGCAGGAGCGAGATTGCTTTGGCTACCAGGTGTTGGTTCGGTCGTTTTTCCTGGGGTCGGCGTAATTGTGCTGTCGGGAGTACCTGGGTTGGGAGTAATTTGACGCGAACCATCAGGTGCAGGAGCAGTGCTTTCAGGAGATGGTGTTGTTTCTGGGGTGGTGGTGCTTTCAGGAGATGGTGTTGTTTCTGGGGTGGTGGTGCTTTCAGGAGATGGTGTTGTTTCTGGGGTGGTGGTGCTTTCAGGAGATGGTGTTGTTTCTGGGGTGGTAGTGCTTTCAGGAGATGGTGTTGCCTGAGGAGATGATGTAGCCTCGGGAGAAGGTACAGCTCCTTGGCCTCCACAGCGAGAGTTTTGTGGGAAACGTTTGCACAGAATTTCTTGTGCTTGCGGAGAAAGCTTAATTTCTGCCGATGGTTTAGCAGCTTCTAGTTCTCGTATTTCCTCTGGGGTGGGATTTCTAGGATCTCCTGGTTGGGGAGTTTTTGGTGATGTGGGCGAGTTTTGTTGCGCAACAACGAGACCGCCGGTTAGTGCCACAATAAAAGCTGTACCAGTTAGGGCGAGAAATTTCCCCTTCATAAAACTTAACCTCAACACCTACAAAAAAAGAAGTACTCGGCCCATTAAATCAAACATTGGGATCAAGAAAATCTTCCCAAGTAGAGATGTATTTTTTTAGTAAAAAGTGTATGCGAAGCAACGGCTGTAGCATGCTTGTTTAGACAGGGGTTTAAATTGCGATTTTTAGCTTTTTTTGAGAGTGATTGTTGAGAAAGCTCGGTGGCAGATCGCTTGTGGATATTTAGGTGATCTCGAATACCAAAATTGACAGTCCAAGAACACAGTGTTTGAGAACACTTGCTAGCTTGATTGTTTAGTTGTTTTTTTACTGTAATAGGACAGTAGCGATCGCGCCGAGTCTAGTGCACCTATCCCAAAAATAACTTGTATGCCGGATTTTGATTTTCATCCCAATAGCGATAGCCGAGAGTATCCAAAAATGCTTGCCATTGTGCCATTTCCTGAGGCGGTACCTGTATGCCGATCAAAATTCGTCCGTAGTCGGCGCCATTATTGCGATAGTGGAACATGCTAATATTCCAGTTAGGGCTCATGGAATCTACAAACTTCATCAAGGCGCCGGGGCGTTCGGGAAACTCAAAACGATAGAGTAATTCATTGTGGGCAAGGGAAGAATGTCCGCCAACCATGTGTCGCAGGTGTAGTTTGGTCAGTTCGTCATCAGTTAAGTCTAAGGTTTGAAAACCGCACTCTGTAAACTTTGCGACCATTTTTGCTCTGTCAGCGCGATTTTCGATCTGTACGCCGACAAAAATATGAGCCTGTTTTTCATCAGCAATGCGGTAATTAAACTCGGTCAGGTTGCGTTTGCCCATGCAGCGGCAAAACCTACGTAGACTTCCTGGTTCTTCGGGAATAGTTACTGCAAATATAGCTTCTCGATGTTCACCCAACTCTGCTCGTTCTGCTACAAAGCGCAGGCGATCAAAATTCATGTTTGCACCGCAGGCAACAGCAATTAAGGTTTGTCCTTGAATTTTTTCTCGTTCGACATAAGCTTTAGCACCGGCGATCGCCAAGGCTCCTGCAGGTTCTAAAATCGAGCGGGTATCTTCAAATACATCTTTAATTGCCGCACAAGTGTCATCGGTATTGACCAGAACAATATCATCTACGTATTCCTGACACAAACGAAAGGTTTCTTCACCTACCTCTCGTACTGCTACACCGTCAGCGAACAAACCCACTTGAGACAGGCGCACTCGTTTTCCAGCCTTAAGAGATTGATACATAGCATCAGCGTCTACAGGTTCTACTCCAATAATCTTTATTTCCGGACGCAAACGCTTTACATACGCTCCAATACCAGAAATTAACCCGCCACCTCCAATTGCTACAAAAATGGCATGTATAGGTTTTTGGTATTGGCGTAGAATTTCCATGCCGATTGTTCCCTGTCCGGCGATAACATGAGGATCGTCAAAAGGATGGATAAAGGTCAACCCTTTTTCAGCTTCCAATTGTCGAGCGAAGGCGTAGGCATCGTCGTAAGTATCTCCGTACAGGACTACCTCGCCTCCACGTGCTTTGACAGCATTTACTTTGACTTGGGGTGTGGTAACTGGCATAACAATAATTGCCCGCGTTCCCAGATGACGAGCACTTAGCGCTACTCCTTGAGCGTGGTTTCCAGCGGATGCAGCAATTACACCTTGGGCGAGCAAATCTGGTGGTAAGTTTGCCATTTTGTTATAGGCACCCCGCAGTTTAAAGGAAAATACTGACTGCATATCTTCCCGTTTGAGCAGGAGGTTGTTATTCAAACGTGCAGAAAGGTTAGGGGCGTACTCCAGTGGTGTTTCTTGAGCAACATCGTATACGCGAGCAGTCAAAATTTGTACCAGATAATCGCAAAGCATGGGTGTCAAAACGGTTGCAGATGCTGGATAGAGGATAATTTTACAACCGTTGTGTACTTGTTTTGCTGATTGCAAATCAACAAAAAATTAGCTTGGCGATCGCTTGCTCAAAGTTATTCATCTGCTGAGCACATGAAGTTATGCTTAGTCCAATCTTGAGCGATCGCGCTCCACCACGGTCACGCGCTGAAAATGATTGACTAATATCCTGACTGCTAGCAGTCCAGTTATGCTACCACCAATTACCAGAGCATGATTTTGTTGGTTTTTCTCTAGCATTAATTTATCGTCTCTGGTAGAAGGCGTTTAGCCGTAACCACGACACAGTTCAAAGGACGTTTTAGTATTTTTCTTTTGCTCCTAACATTTGCAGAATTTTATCTGCTCGATCTAAATCTCCTACAATACGCCGCATTGGCTGCGGCCAAACTTTTACCAGGGTTGGAGTTGCCGTTACCTGGTTCACTTCTGCTAATTCTGGGTGGGTATAAACATCAATGACTTTGAGGGTATAGGGTTGTCCTAGGTATTTTTCTAGCAGTTCGTGAAGATTTTCGAGAATGCGCTCCGTACCAGGACTGTGTCCGGCAATAAACAGGCGAAGGACATAGCCTTGGGTATCTAATTGTAACTGTTGTGTTGCCGCCTGTTGGTAGTATAAAACTGCATCGTGGGGGTCCAAACGCAAAATTAAGTCGTGGTCTTCCCACAGCTGCGGAAATGAGGAGCGATAACTTGCTAGGACCATGCGATCGCACACTCCCTCTTGCCAAGGAGCACTTTGCCAAACCAAATCCTCTGTGCCAAAAATAGCGTTGAGTAGAGGCTGGTATCGCATCACTGCTGGATAAGCTTCCGCAAAGGTTCTTATTTGTTGTGTGCGCGGATCCAACCAATGGTCAATAGTCGCCGTATAGCACGGTACTAAAAAGTGAGGCGGTTCCGGTAAGTCTAGAATTTCCTGCAAAGTAGCACACAAGTGCAAGTGCCATCGACCTTGTTTGCTCGGGTCGATACAGTAAATTAAATCTCCTCCTGGGGTAAACAGTGCGATGCCTTTAAATAATTGAGGTAATGGCGGTTTGTCGAAAGTCAAGGCTGATGGTTGGGAATTAGGAACACTTGGACCAAGGTAAAGGGGCTGTATTGTCAATCGTTGGTTGAGATTGGCTGTTAGCCAGTAACGCTTAACAATTCCCCATATCCTATACTCTACCTCGGAGAGCTTGTGCCATTTCGTTAGGAGTTGGCGACATTTCCAAGGCAGTTTCTTCAGTAATGCGGCCTTCCTGATAAAGGTTAAATAATGACTGATTCATAGTAATCATGCCATCAAAAGTAGCTTGTTTCATCAGCTCGCTAATTTCGTCATATTTACCGTCTTTGATCCAATCTTTGACTGCATCTGTGTTGATTAGAATATCGTGGAAGGCTGCACGCTTACCATCAGTCGTACGACACAAACCTTGAGCAATTACCGCTACCAAAGATTCTGCTAATGCTACTCGCATTGCATCTTGCTCTTCGCCGGAGTAGAGATTGAGGATGCGCTCGATGGTTTTGACCGCACTGTTGGTATGTAGGGTTCCCATGACTAAGTGACCGGTTTGAGCAGCTTTGAGGGCGGTGTTGACGGTTTCTTTATCCCGCATTTCTCCCACTAGAATCAAATCTGGATCTTCCCGCAAAGCAGCTTTCAAGGCATTATCAAATTTGCGGGTGTGTATTCCCACTTCTCGTTGTTTGATCAAAGACTTTTGACTTTTATGAACAAATTCAATTGGATCTTCGATCGTGATAATATGCTTAGGCATATTTTTGTTGATGTAATCGATCATCGCCGCCATGGTGGTAGATTTACCAGAGCCCGTAGGTCCGGTAACCAAAATCAAACCTTTATGGTAATGACAAATATCTCGAAAAACAGTAGGTAAGCGTAACTGTTCAATGGTTAAAATTTTCAGCGGAATTAACCGCATGACCATGGCGTAACCCTTCAGGGAATCAAAAATATTAATCCGCACGCGAGCAAATTCATACTGGGTAGCGCCGTCAAATTCCAGGTGTTCTTCGAAACGATGAATTTCCGACTCTGTTAGTATCTCCCGCAACCAACTCATAAAAGTTTGTTTATCCGTTTCTGGATAATCTGTGGTCAGCATTTCTCCGCGATCGCGGAATCGCGGTACTTCACCCACACCCAGGTGAATGTCAGAATATCCCTTGTCGTAAGCCTCCTTAACCAATTGCTCTAAAGTTGGTTGGGCGCTATTACCCTTTAAACGTGCAGAACTAGGTATGGGAGGTGGAGTTCCCGGACGATGAGCAGCATTGGCGGAAGAATTTGGTAATGGCGGCGCTGTTGGCTGAGTCGGTGGGCGATGGGCGCTTTTGTCCGTCAACATGTCTAATGTTTGTGTAGCTTGGCGCCCAGGAGGTGCGATCGTCGGTGGTGGTGGAGGTACTGGAGGAATACTACTTCCTGCAGTTGGAGTTGCAGTTGAAGGGGTTTGTGACTCTGTCATAATTTTTCTTAATAAATACGTCTGAATTTCACTTGTTTTCGGTACAGAAAGGCCTTTTGAACTTTTGAAGCTGAAAGGTTTTATCAGCTTGCTTTTGACAGCAGCAAATCGAAACAAAAGCTGGGGTAACTGCTCTGCTCGCTCTACAGTTCCCTTGTCTCCGAGTTTATTTGTATGATTTTTACTTTTTATTTTCTAGCTCACTTATGTTCAATCAACGTTTTAACACAGGGTCGATTTTAAGAATTTAGTATTTTTATTGAGTTTAATAAGTAAAAAAATATACTCTATAGTTAGAAATAATTCTCGGTAATAATGGTGAAACCATCCAAACTACTTTACAAATCCAAAATAAGTGCCGTTTATGAGAATAGACAGAAAATTTTATAAGAAATGTTAAGAATACTAGAAAGTAAATTTGTCCTGACATTGATGGGCTGAGTTTTATAGTCGATCTGCCATAGGATAGATGGCAAAATCTGATTTTTTGTCAAGCTGCAAAACTGGTGTTTATTCATTGATAACAAAATTTTAACTGTAAATTTTATTAAATAAATGCTCATTTTCTCAATTGGTTTTTATATACTGAACTTCACTAATCGTTGATCCCTTGTGAGATCGACGTCTGCGAATTGGTTCTAAATTCCAAGGTTATTTGCGTATTTAGGAGAAAACCATGAGTTTGTCACAAACGTCAAATTTAGGTAAGAGTTATTCTTTGGTAATGCTCAAAAGCTTTTTAATATGGACTTTTACACTGGCAGTATGCTTGCTGGTTGTCGGTTTTCCTTTGGTTGTGTTGATGGCTACGGTCGGATGTCTGTTGTCTATTGTCTTGCAATCAGTAATGCCAGTTAGCGCTGTTTTGTTGGTAGCAGGTTGTTTGGTTTTATTTAATGTTTTGGCGGTTTTGCTTGGTGCAGGTGTGCTGACTGCTAAAGGAATTCATCCCAAAGAAGTTAAATGGCTAAGCTGGTTGCATGGAGAGACAGAGGAAATGCAAAAGACTGTTTATGCTGCTTGCCCGTTGACGTGCGACATCAAACTGTAATCCTTCCTGCTCAAAAATTCGACAAACAGTGCATCTGCCCGGTGATACCGGGTTTTTTCATGCTTTTTGAGTCAGCAATCCAAAGTCTGCAGTCAAGAGTAAAATATGCAAATGTTTGCAACTATTAACTATTAACTAATGACTATTGACAAGCGAATTTACATTATTTTGGGTACTCGCCCGGAAGCAATTAAACTAGCTCCAGTAATTCGACTATTTCGACAGTCTTCAAATTTTGAGACGCAGGTAATTTTGACCGGACAGCATCGGGAAATGGTAGAGCAAGTAATGCAGTTGTTCCGGTTGCAGGCGGATTGGGACTTGGGGATTATGCAACCGCAGCAATCTTTAACTGATATTACCTGTCGCAGCTTACGAGGACTAGAAGAGCTATTCAAAACAAGTAAACCAGATTTAGTACTGGTGCAAGGAGATACCACTACCGCCTTTGCAGCTAGTCTAGCAGCTTTTTATCAAAAAATTCCGGTAGGTCACCTGGAAGCTGGTTTAAGAACGGATGACTTATTCAATCCTTATCCAGAAGAAGCAAATCGGCGATTGATTTCGCAATTAACTCAGTTACACTTTGCGCCAACGCCTTTGGCTGTGGAAAATTTGCAGCGTTCTGGTGTGTTGGGTGAAATTCATCTTACAGGTAATACGGTGATTGATGCATTGCTGACCGTTGCTCAAAGCAAACCATCCTGTTACATTCCTGGAGTGGAATGGGAAAAATATCGTGTCTTGTTGGCAACCGTGCATCGGCGAGAAAATTGGGGAGAACCACTACAAGGAATTGCCCAGGGGTTTTTACAGATATTAGATAAATTTCCCGATACGGCTTTAGTTTTGCCACTGCACCGCAATCCGGCGGTACGGGAGCCTTTGCAGGCAATATTAGGAGATTGTCCGCGGGTTTTTTTAACAGAACCTTTAGATTATGCAGAGTTGGTGGGAGCAATTATGCGATCGCACCTGCTGCTGACCGATTCTGGCGGTTTGCAGGAGGAAGCACCCAGTCTCGGCAAACCTGTTTTAGTTTTGCGGGAAACTACAGAAAGACCAGAAGCTATTGCTGCTGGTACGGCTAAACTTGTGGGAACTAAACCAGAGACAATTGTCTGTGCTGCTTCTGAACTGTTAAGCAACCCTGTTGCCTATGAAGCAATGGCAAATGCAATCAATCCCTTTGGGGACGGCCATGCAGCAGAGCGAATTCTGCAAATCGTGCAAAATTATTTAGGGTTGTCTTGAAATAGCAGTTGGTGACAAGCCACGCTAGTATATTCCCAATGCATTTCGTGTTTGCGGACCAACAATTCCATCTACAATTAAACCGCGCCCGGCTTGGAAAGTGCGAACTGCCCTTTCTGTGATAGAACCGTAGTATCCGGTAGCTCTTATTCCTAAAGCTCTTTGAACTGCTGCTACTGCTGAGCCTCTCGAACCTCTGCGGAGAATAATTTGACCGCCCACTCCCAAACCAGGAGTGTATCTGGTACCAGGTGTCGTACTAATCCAATTAGAAGCTACATAATAGCCCGTGCTCAATCGGGCAAACCCATTTCTGTATCCGACAATTTTTGGTAGTCGAGAGCCATTTTTGTAGCAAGCGATAGCACGAAAATACATGCTTGGACCGTTGCGAACATTGAGACAGTTGCCGTTTGTTCTCACATAGTAGAGGCCAGGACCGTTGTATACGGCTGAAACTTCTTTCAGGGGAGCTAAAAGTGCAAACAAAATAGTGAGACTGGCAAAGATTAATCTTGCTGATTTTAAGTTTTTGTACCAATTAAATTTAAATTCAGGCAGGTAAAGTTTAATTTCTGTATTCGAATGTGTATAGGCAAAAGCCATTTCTGAATAAGCAAGATATTCCACAAGATCTCCTTAATTTTTTAGTTATGCCAAAGTTCAACGAAGGCGGAGATTGACTGCACCAACCGCGGAAATTACTTTAGTGTAATTTAAACTACGTACAATTGTATAATCATAAGGGATTTCCATGGAGAACTGAATTAAGAAAACATAAGTTTGTTAACAATTTTTTTGGTCTTGAAATCAGCTGCGAAAAGGTTTTAGCTATGTGCTGGTTTAGAAGTGTAAAAACGATCGGAACGTAAAAGAATGCCGTGACGCCAAATTTCCACTCCTTCGGAAGTAACAAAGTAAGAAAAGCTTCCGTTATCGGCGCGAAATTTAGTTCCGCAATTTATGGCTTTCAGCTTTACAGGTTGAGTTGGTTTTTGTTTTAGTTGACCAATATAAAAAAACTGGCCATCTTCCTCCTGGCAAACTTTGACAAAAGCGTGTGCTGTCTCTCCTTGAATTACGGTGTTTCCCTGACACTCTGTAACCTTATTTGCAGCGAAAATCGGTGCTGGAGTTGATGAAGAGGGAGAGAAAGCGACTTGTGGTGGAGTTTTACCCGCTATTGGGGAGGGTAGGAGGCTAAGGGGATTGACTGCAAAACCCCCACCGGGATGTATTTCAAAATGCAGGTGAGGTGCTGTACTGTTACCGGTGGAGCCCATCTCAGCAATAATTTGACCTTGTTTAACTTGTTTGCCCTTAGTTACTAATAAACGGCGATTGTGACCGTATACTGTAATATAGCCGTCGGCGTGCTTAATAACGATGGCATTTCCGAGACCCCATTCATCCCAACCTGCTTTCATCACAATACCGGATGCAGCGGCGACAATGGGAGTCCCAGAGGGACCGGCAATATCAATTCCTTCGTGTTTGTATTTGCGGAAACCTTGGGAAACAATGCCTCGAGCAGGCCAGATAAACTCAGCAGCGGGAGGAATTTTTTGAGATTTTGCAGGAGAATGGTTGGCTATTTGGGTTAAAACAGGAGTGCTGGTGCTTAGTAGTAAGATACAGGAGATTCCCAATCCTACTAAGCCGTAGGGATGGATATTTTTCATAACTGCAAAATTTTCATAAAAAATGGTTTTGCCTGTATGCGGCAGTTAGACAGCGTTTGGTAATAAGTTGTTTCAGTGTTAAACTAGTGGAGCGACAACCGTCAAGTTGCCTTGCTTGTGAGCAAGATACTGTTTGCCTGTGCCGCTCTCAACTGTATTTAGTGGTATTTTTTTTACTTGCAAATTGCGACTTGACCGCGCTGTAGCTATAGCTATCTCAAAAAACGGATAAGTTTTGACAAAAAGCGATCGCGCGAACTACCTCATGATTGTTGTTTCCAGGAAGGCAGTTGGTAAGGGCCTGGAAATTTAGCTAGCAGTACATCCACAATATGCCGACAAAGCATATTTTTTCAAAACATAGTTGAAGAGCGTGTTGTCAAAAATGGTGTACTGCTTAGCCGGTTATGGGTTTGTAATCTTTTTCAACATGCTGTTATTTAGCCGCAGGTTCGCCTGCTGTTGGCAACGGTGGTTCGTTCGCTTCCTCTTGTTCGGGTAAACCTAAGAGCGAGCGGTATACTTTTACGTACTTTTTGGCTGATTGATACCAACTAAAGTCTTGATTCATGCCACGTTTTTGCAGTTCTTGCCAATAATCTTTATAGCGAAAGCCTTCCCAAGCTCGCACCATACAGGTGTACAAATCTAATGGTTCATAGCGGTCAAAACAATAACCAGTACCTGAGTGATTCATGGGGTCGTGGTGGAATACGGTATCGACTAATCCACCGGTGCGGCGGACTATGGGTACACTTCCGTAGCGCAGAGCCAACATTTGACTGATTCCGCACGGCTCAAATCGACTGGGCATTAAAAAAGCGTCAGAGCCGGCATAAATGCGGCGAGCCAAAGGATCGTTGTAAAGCAGGTAAGTTTTCATCCTTCCGGGGAAGCGGGATGCCATTTGCCACAGCTGGCTTTCGTAGTAGCGATCGCCTGTCCCCAAGAATATAAACTGGGCGTCGGTGTAGGACATGAACCGATCGAGAATATTCAGGACCAAATCGATGCCTTTTTGCTCTACCAAGCGTGTTACCATCCCAATTAAAAAGGCATGGGAGTTTACCTCTAACCCTACTTCTTCTTGCAAGGCAATTTTGTTGGCTTTACGCTTTTCTAGGGTATCAGCGGTGAAGTTTTGGGCAATAAATTTGTCAGTTGCCGGATTGTATACTTCTGTATCGATACCGTTGAGGATTCCGATTAATTTACCGCTGATAAAAGACATCAAGCCTTCTAATGTTTCGCCATAGGCGGGTGTTTTAATTTGTTCGGCATAAGTCGGGGAAACTGTGGTGACGCGATCGGCGTATTGCACGGCAGCTGCCATGGTGTTGTGTCCTTGCATGTACCAGGGACACCAGGTTATTTTTTCTAAATACCAGCGCCAGGGTCCCTGATAAGCTAGGTTGTGAATCGTGAATACAGTGGTAATATCAGGAGATTGGTGCATCCATACAGGGATCATACCCGTATGCCAATCGTGACAGTGGACAATTTGTGGTTTCCAATAATTCCAACAAAATTCCGCTGCGCCATTGGCGAATAGGGTGAAGCGCCAGTGTTCGTCTTCTCCTGAGTAGATGCGACGAGGCCAAAATGCTGGGTGTCCAAATAAGTACAGGGGAACATCACTACCAGGCAAAATCGTTTCGTAAACTGCAAAGTCCTGGAACATTGCATTTCCTTTCCAGATCGGCTGTTGGGGAATTTCCATCTTATCTGGTAAAAAGCCGTAGTAAGGCAGGAAAATACGGACATCGTGTCCCATTTTTCTCAGGACTTTTGGTAGTGCTCCGACTACATCACCCATACCTCCAACTTTTGCAATTGGAGCTGCTTCGGCTGCAACAAATAGAATGCGCATGGTAATTTTTGTTTCCCTCGATTCTGCCTGTTTGTTAAATTTCACTTGGCAAAACTTCAGGCGCTTCTTTTGCGTCTAAAGTAGAATTGTTCAGCCATTGAAATCTTTTTTCCTATCATCACATTTACTGGTGCTCGATCTCAACAACTAACCGCGTTGGATTTGGGCAAAAATTTCGTCCAAAATTACTTGGGCTCCTTGATGGCGCAAGCGTAGTGCTAGTTCTGTGCCAAGTTTTTCTGCTTCCGTGGTTTTTCCGGTGATGGTGTCTTTGACAAGTTTTTGACCATCTACGCTGGCAACCAAACCAGTTATTGTTAATTCGGAATTATTAACTTCAGTATTTACACCAATGGGAACCTGGCAACCACCTTCTAATTCTCGCAAAAAAGCACGCTCAGCTAAACAGCGATCGCGTGTTTCTGGATGTTCTATCGCTTGCAGCAGAGATATCAATTCCGTGTCTTGAGCGCGACATTCAATTCCCAGCGCTCCCTGTCCGACGGCGTGTAAAGAAACTTCTGGGGGGAGAATTTGATGAATGCGATCGCCCATTCCCAAGCGCTGCAATCCAGCTACTGCCAAAATCAGAGCATCGAATTCGCCCGCATCGAGTTTTGCTAAGCGCGTGTTCAAGTTGCCGCGTACATCTTTAAAGGTATATTGGGGAAATCGATGTCGCAATTGCGCAAGCCGTCGCAGAGAAGACGTACCGATTACCGCACCTGCTGGTAAAGTATCAATTTGCCTGTCTTTGTACTTTTGATGCACTACCAAAGCATCGGCGGGATTTTCTCTTGTGGTAATTGCGGCTAAAACTAATCCGTCTGGTAAGCGAGTGGGTAAATCTTTGAGAGAATGAACGGCAAAGTCTATTTCTCCATTTAGCATTCCCAGTTCCAGTTCTTTAGTAAATAGCCCCTTATCACCGATTTTCGCCAAAGCTACATCCAAGATTTTGTCACCTTGGGTAGACATGGTATGAACTTCAAAAGTGATATTAGGAAAGCTTTTTTGCAGTTGTTCTTTTACCCAGTAAGTCTGAACGAGAGCCAGCTGGCTTTTGCGAGAACCGATGCGAATTGTGCGGGGAGGACTAGAAACCACTGATGCCATAAAACAGTTTGTCAAAAAGCGCAGATTAAGTCACTTCCATCTAGCCTACCGCAGTGAGTGACGCTACGGTGCTGCACTCTGCCAATTGCTATTGAATTTGTCAGCTTTAGCTTTACATATTTTTACATTTTCCCCGAGCTGGTTGTGCTATTTGCAAAAAGTTGCCTGGAAACTATAACCTTTCTAGGAAGTTTGGGAGTGGTTGAGCGCCGTTGCGACCAACAGCAGGTATTTCTAAAAGTTCATCTGTGGCTTGTTTGGTACCGTCTGCAACTGTGACGTTAGGATCGCTGGTGACAGAATTTTCATCGCCGGGATGACCGTTAGGAACAAATAACTGCGGATGGTCAAAAGGTGCTTTTTGATAACGGACTCGCTCGTCGGTGAGACTTTTGAGAAAAGCTACCAAAGCTTGTTGTTCTGCTTGGCTTAAATTCAAAGGCGGTAAATTACGACTAAAGTCTCCGCCTCGATTGTAGAAATCAACTACTTGTTCTAGGGTTAGTTGTCCCCCATTGTGGAAGTAAGGAGCGGTAAGTTCTACATTGCGCAGTCCTGGAGCTTTGAAGGCTCCGTCTGCAAACAGATCTTCTTCGCTGTTAGGAATAACAGGCGCCTCTTCACCGAGCAGCTGTTTAAATTTTCCATTCAAAGCAAGTCGCGATTCCGAAAGGGGATTTCCAAATTCGTCATTACCACCCACACCAAGGTCATCGAGAGTAGGTCTGACACCGATATTAAAGAAACCAGCATCTTCAACTTTTCCGCCTGCAAAAGGTGGTGCGCGTCTGATTCTTCCTTGACTGGTAACGCTGCTTGTGGAAGCGGCGGTCAGTTCCGATCCGCTGTGACACCCGATACAAAAACCCTTGGTTTGGAAAATTTGCCATCCTTGCTGTTGTTGTGCTGTTAAAGCCGCCTTATCTCCTGCTAGAAATCGATCGAATGGAGTTTGGTCTGCTATCAGGGTAGATTCGTATGCTTGTACTGCTAACCCAAACAAGAGGGAAAAGTTGTATTCCATCAATGTATATTCGTTGGTTTTTAAGGGATGTTTTCCCCGTCGGCGCAAAAATCTGCGTTCGCCAGTTTCTGGATTAATACTGATGATGATATTCGAGTTCCACCACTCTGGCTGGAAGGCTTGTCGGATAAGGGATTCGTAGCTTTGGTGCAGACCGGTTTGGGGATAGCGGCTATAAGAACCCAAAACACTGTCATCTTTAGCTACTTGTTGTTTGTTGAGCGGTCTGAGGGCCAGTAGTTTTTTACCGAGTTTTCTTCCAATACGTTGGAATTGGCGATCGCTAGTGGGATATGGTTGCTTTTGTGAAGGTAATAAATTCTCTTTACCACTAATAATTTCACCTTCGGTATTTAACAGCGCGACTTGGCGACCTGTTTTGACATCAGACACGACAATTTGATCGTTATTTTCTGGTGCTTCAACTCGAAATGGAGCAATGGGAAGATCTTCAGCTGCTGTTTCCAATGCACTCAAGGGTGGTTGCACAGCTTGGGAAGCCAAAGAAGAATTGTTGATACTCACTTTGACATCTTCTAACAACCAGGGTTTGCTTGCTTTCAAAACGTAAGCGTTGGCATCTTTTAATCCTAGCTGATTGACACCATTAAATATGGGTTGTGCTCTTCCATCCCAAAATTGCCGAAAGTTAAATACTGCATTGATGGCGCTTGGTGTGTGGCGAGGCGTTACTTGGCGGACGTTTGTGCCTTGGACGTTAAAAATGTCATCTTTGAGTGGAGTGACATTATCCTTGGCACTACCAGGAACAATATCATTGAATTTCGTCCTAAATACACCTTGAGAGCCGGCGATGTCGTTGCTATCGGCTACCACAATGGAAGCGCGATCGCCTGGATTTGCTAATTTGTGGAATGGATAGTCTGCTATCTTTAACTGATGGTTCGGTCTTTGTCCAGTATTGAAGGTGTTATCTGGATTTGGAGTTTTATCAGAATTTACTCGCAATCGTCCCGGATCGATTTGGTTTTTAGATCTGCTGTCTGCTCCTGCATGAAAGTGACAGCTAGCACAGGTTTGAATTCCGTCTGTACCCAGCTGCATGTCCCAAAATAAAGATTTTCCCACAGCTATGGCAGCTGTCTTATCCTTGATAAAGTCTGTAATGTTGTCTGGTTGCAAAACAGCGACTTTCGCCAATGGCTGTAAAGGCGTAAACAGCGCCGAAGCAAAATGTCCAGCGAGGATAGTAGCTGCTACCACTGTGGCAATAATTATACTCTTTTTTAAGTTCCGAAACCAGTTTGCTGTTGGTACCGAAAAGGTTATGATTACTACACACTTTGAAATCTTGACAATTAAATGTTTTAAATGTTCAAAGGCAATTGTTTTGCCTTCTGTTTTGCTTGCTTGAGTTTTATCTTTTAAATCAAAAGACTCACTTGTACTACTGCTATATCTAGTTTTTTGACAATTTTTCATTTTTTCATTGCCAAAATCGACACTTGTTAAATTTGTCGTTATGATTCATTAGTTCTATGCGAAATTACTTTTTTTGTCATACTTTTTTACAAACTGCTGTTGGGATTTATATTGTAAATATTACTACTTGTAGTTTATCCTCCCGTGCTTGCTAAGAAAGAAATAGGGAGTATGAAATCAAAAAATCATGTCAATAATTTTACTTATGTACTTACTCAAGTGACTCTCTGGCCAAGGCAGTTATAAAAATTTGCACGGATACGCTAATAATTTAGTAGGAAACTTGAAATTATTTCACCTATGAAACGTTTAGCCTGCCTTATTTTTAATCCGGTTGCGGGTCAGGGTGACTCTGAACAGGATTTGGCAGAAATTCGGTCTATTCTAGAACCGGAATTGGACTTAGATGTGCAACTAACCACAGAAGATGTTTGTGCTGAAGATCTGGCCCGCGCTGCGGTAAAAAGAAAGGTAGATGTTATTATCGCTTGCGGAGGAGACGGTACTCTTTCACAAGCAGCAGCAGCAGTGGTAGGTACGGATATTCCCTTTGGAATTATTTCTCGGGGAACAGCAAATGCTTTTGCTTGTGCTTTAGGAATTCCCGATAACATTGCCGGTGCTTGCCAAACGATTTTACAGGGTACAACCAGAGTTGTAGACACGGCTAATTGTAATGGTAGCCCGATGATTTTGCTAGCAGGTATTGGCTTTGAAGCTGAAACTGTAGAAAGGGCAAATCGAGAAATGAAAAATCGTTTCGGGGCGTTCGCCTACATTTTAGCCGGAGTGCAACAACTGCAAGAATTACAGTCGTTTAATGTTGAAATTGAAACAGAGGACAAAATTATTAAAAGTTACGCCGCAGCAGTAACGGTAGCAAATGCAGCTCCTCCTACTTCCGTATTAGCGCAGGGGCCAGCAGGAATTATTGCGGATGACGGATTGCTAGATTTGACAATCGTGGCTCCTGCTAATAAAGCTGCTGCGATCGCTGCTACGTTTCATTTATTTCAAACTGCTTCCGCAGGAAATGCAGTAGAAAGAAATGATATCGGCTACCTGCGAGCCAAAAAATTTAAAATTACAACCGATCCTCCCCAAAAAGTTGTTGTTGATGGAGAAATTTTTGGGAAAACTCCCATCGAAATTAACTGCTTACCAGCAACTTTAAAAATTTTTGTACCAACGGTAGAAGAAGTTTCGCCAGCAGAAAAATTAGAAGGCTTACCCAAGCTAATGGTCGAAGTCAAGGAAAAACAATAAGGTATTAACTACATAAATTCCTAAAGTTCTAATTACCTCTGTTACCAAACATAGGTATCATACTTCCTTGCCAGTGTTACTAGTTCCAAATACCTGCAATGAAATCTATCCTAGCAAACACTGCGTCATAGTTAGCATTAAAATTGAAACTCAAGCTAAATTAACTGATTTTCAGTCTTGTTAGGAAATTGAGTTTACTTTAGTTATGACTTTAAGCTATATTTAGTGACATTCTAGAGAGGACACTCAAAAACATTAATAACTATAACAATTAAGATACTGAATTGGATATTATCTCTGACACAAAAACCATCTTCCCAAATCGCAATAGCGAAAATCAAAGCTTAGTTCGCAATAATTTGGAGCCTGAATAATAATTATATAGCTGGTTGGTAAAACAGCATCGAGCATGCAAATTATGAACCGGTACACTCTTCCTCACATTGGGAAAACACTGCGAAATCGTTACAAAATTGTCAAACTCCTAAAGAGGGGAGGTTCTGGCGATACTTATTTAGCTGTAGATCTAGATTTACCAGGTTTACCTTATTGTGTCGTCAAATATTTCCAGCCAAAAGGTCTCAATGCTCATTATTTAGCACTGGCTAAAAGCTTGTTTGCTCGAGAAGCGGAAGTTTTACATCAACTAGGTAACAATCACGACCAAATTCCGAGATTATTTGCCTATTTTAGTGAAGGTGAAGATTTTTACTTGGTTCAGGAATTTATAGATGGTCATGATTTAAGTCAAGAAATCCTTCCCGTTCGATGTTGGAGTGAAGAAGCAGTCTTTAATTTGTTGAAGGAAATTCTAGAGGTAGTAGCTTTTGTCCATCAACACAATATCGTCCATCGAGATATCAAACCCCAAAACTTAATGCGACGTCGTCGAGATAACAAAATCGTCCTAATAGATTTTGGAAGCATTAAGAAAATCGGCATTCTCAATTTCAACGAACAATGTCAACCCAATGTTAATATCGCTATTGGTACTCCTGGCTACATGCCAAAGGAACAGTGCAGGGGTAAGCCACAATTGAACAGCGATGTGTATGCGATCGGAATGATTGGTATTCAAGCTTTAACAGGTTTAAAACCAGAGAAATTGCCAAAAAATCCCAAAACTGGAGAAGCAATTTGGCGCGAGCGGGTAAAGGTAAGCAACGCGTTTGCAGATGTTTTAGAGCAAATGGTTTCTCCGCGCTCGAGCGAACGTTACCACTCCGCAGCAGAAGCTTTACAAGCACTTTTGGCTATTCAAGAGTCATCAACTCTAAAGCTTGTTTGGTCCAGAAAAAACATCGATTATTTGCTACCTTACAAAAAATCAATATTGCTGCTTGGAGTTAGTCTTGGTGCGACTACGAGTTTGGTAGTGATAGTTTTATTTTATATATTTCTGCAGACAAATACGTTGATTTTAGACAAACCTATAGAGTCGAAAAGTTTTCTAGAAAATTCTCTGCAGCTGATTGTCAAGTAGCTGTTTACTCAAGCAACTTTTACTTAGTAAAAGCAGTTATCGTCGCTAGGTTCCTAAACTTAGCAGAAATTCAAAGATTTACGTTTGTAATAGGTTAGTGACTGTAAGGTTGGCATTCCTAGGATTTTGGCTTGAAAAGATAATCAAAATGATCGGAATATACCTAACCAAAGTGTAGGAAGATGACTTTTTGGTGGGAGCCATCCTCAAAGAGATATGGAGTAAAAGGAACAAAAAGCAAAGATAGTCGCGTCTGTTTTTGTATCATCTCAAAACTGAAAGCTTAATTATATCTTAATGAGGTGGTGAAGGGCAGGTTTGATATTGCCTCGGTTGTTGAGGTATATTTTTGACGAGTTTTCAGGGAAAAGGCATCTAGTATAAATTACTAGGAGCTTTCTTTTACCCCTAGCCTACCTGCCTTTGGCAAACGAACTGTTAATTTAATGATTATCGAGCAATTTTCCCCATGAAAAGTTTTTGGAAAAATCAGCGTATCACTAAGGGAGGACATATTTTTACTATACTAGTAATGACTGGTATTTTATCCTCCACAAGCAGTGATTTACTACTACTAAAAAGTGCCACCGCTACTCCAATCAATACCTTAGTAGCAGTCAAGGAAGTCGGCAAAGATAATCTCAAAAAAGATTCTTTACCACCGCCGGTAGCTAGGGCTGTATTGCGAGATATCTCTCGCCAACAAGGCATTTTGCCTAGTAGATTAAAAATAATTGAATATAATCGAAAAACGTGGCGTAACGGGTGTTTAGAATTGCCTAGACCAGATGAACTTTGTACCCAGGTTTTGGTTCCAGGATGGCAAGTAGTTGTATCTGATGGTAATCAAAAATGGATTTATCATACTAATAACAACGGTCGTTCTTTGCGCTGGGCAAATACTGACCCTTCTTGGTTTGACTCCTCAAACAACTTACCAAAATCGGTGAGAAATGCTGTTTTGCAAGCTGCATCCAGACGCTCGCACAAACCAGTTTCTCGTCTGAAAATTATTCAAGCACAACGACGGACTTGGAGAGACGGTTGTTTAGAGTTGGGTGGCCCTGGGATAAACTGCATTCAAGTTTTAGTACCTGGTTGGCGAGTAGTTGTCAGCGTTGACGGAGAAAAATTAGTTTATCACACTAATGAATCTGGTTCTTTGATCAGGTTCAATGAAAAAGAAAGTAAAGTTACGGCCATAAGCGATCGCGTGTTACCCCAAGGGATAAAAAATGCCGTACTGCGAGATGCTTCGGAATGGTCGAAGTTATCAATTTCCTCTTTGCGCATTGTCAAAAGCGATCGCCACGTGTGGGGAAATCCGTGTGAAGTGACGTTTGACAGAACCTGCAATAAAGCTTCTTATCTTCCCACGCCAGGTTGGATAGTTACGGTAGATAGTCCTAACCAGCAATGGATTTACCACGTTAGTGACGATGCTTCTGTGGTGGTGTTGGATCGCGCGCCAAGTTTATCAGAAGTTGCTGCTAAGCTAATAAAGCAAGATGCTGCCAAGCTTTCCCAAGCGCCCGTTTCTGCTTCCCAACTGCGAATAATTAAAGTTCAAAGACTGCTAGATGAAAATACTGCTTGTCAAGGAACTTTTAATTGTACTCGTCCTGCTACCTTTAGTTGGCAAGCAACTGTTTCTGATGGACGCAAAAGTTGGGTTTACCGCGTTAAAGACAACGGGGAAGCGACCTTACTTTGGACGCAAGCAGCAAATTTCTCGTCTGAAAATATCACAATACCGCAATTTATCGCTGATACAATTTTGACCAGGGCATCTCAAAAGTTGGAATTACCTGTTTCTCAACTGCGGATAGTACAAGCACAGCAAAAGCAATGGCGCGATCGCTGTTTGGGTATCAGCGAACCACTGATTTTATGCACTCCAGCAGTTGTACCCGGTTGGTTAGTAACTGTTAGCGACGGGCAACAGCATTTGGTTTATCGCGTCGGCAAACCAGATATAATTAAATTCGACAAACGCGCTACCAAACTTGCCAGCAAAAACTATCTCCAAGCTGTCCCCATTCCCATTAACGAATTACCACCACCACTAGAAAGCGGAATGGTCTTTCGAGAAATTTCTAGCGGAGGTTTTACTGGTAGAACCTACGAAACTTTTTTGCTAGATGACGGACGCTTGATTCGACTGCGCAGCGGTGATGTTAACGATTCCGAACGCAGCGTTCGCCAAATTTCCTTAAAACAACTGCGCCAATTTCAACGTTTGTTGAAAAAGGCAGCTGATGAATTCCGAAATTTGAGTTATCCAGCGCCCGCAGGTGCTGCTGACTACATTACCCATACCCTTACTAGTCCAGATGGTTCGGTTCAGTTCAACTCGATTTCTCAAGACCATCTACCCAAGAATTTACAATTAGTATTTCAAGCTTGGAATCAATTACTTCAGTAGCGCTTTGGGGAAAATAGAGGAATTCAATACTTTGCCCATAGCCAAGAAAACAAAGATCTTGCTTGTGGGTGCAAATTTTCCTTGCTGTGGTGTCGGGGAGCGCGGGGAAAACACCAACGATGGATGAATGGCGAGAAGTTTTCTGATTTTGGCTGGGATGATAGAAAACTAGTATAAGCAAAGCTTGTCATATTAGAGTCTATTCTAGTGCAAGCAAATTAAAACTCCATAAATCTTATCTTCAAGCTACTACTACCTTAGAGTCTTTTGCCTTCTTTAGGGAAGATTAGTAAGTAACAGTCATGACTCATGACTAATTTCTCCTAATTGAAGGGTACAATAAATGCCGATTGTCTTCCAAAGTTTTAAAGCTTCATGATTTCCAGTAACGACTTTCGACCTGGTGTTTCAATTGTTTTAGACGGATCTGTATGGCGGGTGGTGGAATTTCTCCATGTTAAGCCAGGAAAGGGTTCTGCGTTCGTGCGCACCAAATTGAAAAATGTCCAAAATGGAAGCGTGGTAGAAAGAACGTTCCGAGCTGGGGAAACTGTACCGCAAGCTACCCTGGAAAAAAGCACTATGCAGCATACCTACAAAGACGGTGAAGAATACGTCTTTATGGATATGGAAACCTATGAAGAAAGTAGATTGAGTGCAGCTCAAATTGGCGATCGCGTTAAATACCTCAAAGAAGGTATGGAGGTTAATGTTGTTCGCTGGGGCGATCAAGTGCTAGAAGTAGAGTTACCCAACTCTGTTGTCTTGGAAGTAGTACAGACAGACCCTGGTGTCAAAGGAGACACTGCTACCGGTGGCAGCAAACCCGCTACTCTGGAAACTGGCGCAGTTGTTATGGTTCCTCTGTTTATTGCTCCGGGAGAACGCATCCGCATTGACACCCGCAATGATACGTATCTAGGCAGGGAATAAGTTGTAACTTAACAAAGATGGAAATTCTGATTTCCATCCCTGCCCCGCATACTATATTAAGCAATGTCCATAGTTTGATCTACTACCCGTGTTGTCATGATGAGGTTATAAAAGCTGTGCCCTTGGACTTTAACGAAATTCGCCAATTATTGGCAACTATTGCACAAACAGATATTGTAGAAGTAACGCTCAAAAGCAATGATTTTGAAATTACGGTACGTAAAGCTGTTAGTGCTACTAGCGGTAGTTTAACCGGAGCTCAAGGCGCACCAGCTGTAGGAGTTAGTGCAGCACCATCAATTTCGCCGCTCGCATCCCCACAAGCTCCTACTCCCTCGCCAGAGTTAACAACTCGCACCTTAGAAACTCCTTCACCCTCAGTTACTTCCTCAGTTACTTCCTCGCCACTAGAACAAAAAAAATATGTGGAAGTTACCTCCCCCATGGTGGGAACTTTTTATCGCGCTTCTGGACCGGGAGAACCACCGTTTGTGGAAGTAGGCGATCGCGTCCATGTCGGTCAAACAGTATGTATCATCGAAGCAATGAAGCTGATGAACGAAATTGAAGCGGAAGTATCCGGGCAAATTATCGAAATTCTGGTTCAAAATGGCGAACCCGTAGAATATGGTCAGCCTTTGATGCGAATTCAACCAGATTAAGTATTAATCTATATATGGAATGTCTAATTCTTAATTTTCTGTTCAGTTCGGGACGATCCTGATGAAACAAACGTTGCCTATACCAACAGAAGTTGTGCAGCAAGTTGCTGAATATTTCAGCTTGTTAAGCGAGCCGATGCGTCTGCGATTGTTGCATTTATTGCGAGATGAAGAAAAATGCGTGCAAGAATTGGTAGAGGCAACCCAGACATCTCAGGCAAATGTATCAAAGCATTTAAAAGTAATGTGGCAAGCGGGAATTCTCAGCCGTCGCAGTGAGGGAACTTGTGCGTACTATCGAGTGGAAGACGAAATGATTTTTGAGTTGTGCAATCGAGTTTGCGATCGCCTAGCCGCCAGGTTAGAGCAACAAGCTCGCAACTTTCGCGTCTTGAACGACAATTAAACAGTCGTTATTGTCTTGGCTACAGTTGATAGTTTTGATTAAAGCTTTCGCGAGTTAAAGGTTGTTCTATTTCCAAACCTTCACCGCCCAAAACATCCAACCGTTTACCATCCACGTCAATATAAACCTTAGCATTTGGATTTAAACTCGTCGCAGTATAGACAATTTGTCCCACGCGACCCATCATGGAGGTACTTCCACCCCCTTTAGTAAATTCTCTGGAAAGATTAACGCGGATAGTGTCCTTGTCCACCTTCACACTTAGTAGTTTTGTTCCCGGTGGAATAGCGGTAAAAGCAGTTTTCCCATCTTGAGGACCTTCCAGCAATTGTTCAAGTGCGGTTGCCAAAAATTGATTTGGCTTGTTGGACTTGGCTGTAATTTTAATTGGTTGGGGAACTAACTTAAAACTTTGACCAGTATCTTGGAGCCAATAGATTTGAGCCGTTTCTTCAATTCCAATTTTGGAACTTTGGGTGTTCAGCTGCTGTTGAGATGGTGGCGTGACATGATGGGAATTCGAGACCAACCAAGCTACACCACCTCCCACTGCTACAATCCCAGCTGAGACAATTGCTATTAAACCTGAGGAAATACGATTAGATCTTTGTTCTTGATTCATAATTTAGCAACCTTCCTTAAGGCTATTGATAGTTTTAAATAAACGAGAAGCTTACCTATCGACGGTACTCACAAACGATGAGTTTCCAAGAACTTAGAAGATGGTTCTATTTTTAAAAACGCCGCCATCTCTAATTGTGCTGGTTTCGTCTTTAATTTTAGAATTCGCACCTGGAGTCCATCACCTTCCCAGATACCTAGATCCAATCTTTGGTTAATGTTATCAACAACATTGTTCACAAGATGAGGCGGGAACTTTTCTCCATTCACGAGCACAATAGGGTCGACCAGCTGAAATCGCCTGCCAGCAATGACTTTCAATCCTGATTCTACTTGAATTAAAAGTGGTTTGCTTTGATTTTTCTCCTGTAATTCTACTTGAAAATTAAGTTGATTGTTGGCTAAAATCTTGACTTTTGGGTGGAGAAAATTGTAACTTAAAGAAGAGTCTTCAAGATTAAATTTTCGCCATTGCTCAAGAAATTCCGGTGATTGTAGAAATTTATTAATATCTTCTTGATAGATGACCAAGCGCACGCCAGCCTGTAAAGGTCTTTTTAACCTAGGTCTTTTTTGTCTGAAACTACTCGGTTCGAATTCGATCGCATCAGTTTCCAATTCCAAAGCAGCAATACGGATATTTTGTTGCTTTAATCGTAGGGAACGTCCTGCAATTCGCATCCGTTGTACCTTTCCTTGCAGCAGTTGATAGGTAGGAGCGTTGTCTACTCGTACTTGTAATTGTTTTACCCCCGCAAGGTGGGAACGGATAAAATTTTCAGCTGTGCGATCGACGACCAATCCCGCAGGAATTAATAAACCCAGCAAACTAGATAGAAAAATTGTCAGAAATTCCATATATTGCTTTTTGATTTTCATAGCTAATAGTTAATAGTTGATTACCAGGACTAACCACCAACCATTAGCCTTTAGCCATGTCAATTCGTTGTTTGAGGTTAGATACTACTTCTTCTATGGTAATTTCCTCACAAGTGCGGGTAAAACGTTCTACTAATTCGACTTTGCCATTGGCGATCGCCCGTCCGATCACAATTCTAAAAGGTATGCCAATCAAGTCAGCGTCTTTAAATTTTACTCCTGCTCGTTCGTTGCGATCGTCCAGTAAAGTTTCAATTCCTGCTTGATTAAGCTGGTGATAAAGTTTTTCAGCTATTTCTACTTGAGTTGCGTCATTAACATTGGCAATGGTCACAATAACTTCGTAAGGTGCGATCGCCACCGGCCAAATTATTCCGTCTCGGTCGTAAAATTGCTCTACTGCTGCTTGTGCTAATCTGGAAATTCCCATACCATAACAACCCATAATTAAGGGCTTTTCCTCACCTTGCTCGTTAGTATAATTTGCTGCCATGGCTTGGGAATACTTAGTTCCCAATTGAAAAATATGACCGACTTCAATTCCACGAGTGCTTTTTAGTATTTGCTCTGGGTTGTGAACAGAGCGATCGCCTGCTTTGGCTTTCCGTACATCTACTATAATTTCTGGTAACTTAAATTGCTGATGCCAATTAGCTCCAACTACGTGACAGCCGGATTCGTTCGAGCCGGTGACGAAGTTCTTTAAATCCAGGACAGTTTTATCAGCCAAGCGCAAAAATTGCGGATGAATGGCTTGTTCTTTATTTCCTTCCTGGGCAAACCGAGTAATATAATCATCCGCAAGATCGGGAGCAATATAACCCAAAGGCAAGGGTTTAGCCGACCAATTTTTCTGTGCATCAGCATCCAGTACTGCTAACTTCAAAACTGTCTTGGCACCGTATTGACCAGCTAGCTTTGTCAATTCATTTTGCAATTTTACTTCATTAACTTCTTGATCTCCTCGGATACTCACCAAAACTAAAACAGTGGTGCCATTATCGTACAATACTTGGTAGAGAACATTTTTCACCACTTGAGTAGGGGAACATTTCAAAAAAGCACATAGCTTTTCAATTGTTTCTGTGGCTGGAGTTTCTCGCTTTTCATAGCTTGTAAACTTTGAAGGTTGAGCAGCTGCTGGTAAAGATACGGCTTTTTCCACATTAGCGGCGTATTGTCCATCTTCAGTGTAGAGAACTTCATCTTCGCCAGCTTCTGCCAGTACCATAAATTCTGTAGAACCCGAACCACCAATAGCGCCAGAATCTGCTTCGACAGCACGAAAAGCCAAACCACAGCGCTGCAGCACATTACTGTAGGCCTGGTACATATCCTGGTAAGTCTTCTTGAGACTTTCTTCCGAAGCGTGGAACGAGTAGCAATCCTTCATAATAAATTCTCTTCCACGCATCAAACCAAAGCGGGGACGAATTTCGTCGCGAAATTTAGTTTGAATTTGGTAGAGACTCAAGGGTAGTTGTCGGTAGGAGCGAATCAAATCCCGAGCAAGCATTGTAATTACTTCCTCGTGAGTTGGTCCCAATGCCAACTCTTGTTGGCGTCGGTCTACAAGGGCAAACATAATACCCTCAGCTTTAGTGTAAGTATCCCACCTACCTGATTCGCGCCATAAAGAAGCAGGTTGCAATTGGGGTAACAAACACTCCTGAGCGCCTGTAGCGTTCATTTCTTCCCGTACTATCTGAGAAATTTTTTGCAGTACCCGCCACATTAAGGGCAGATAAGCATATATACCACTACCGATGCGACGAATATAACCAGCGCGAAGCAACAATTTATGACTGGGAATTTCTGCATCAGCAGGATCGTCCCGGAGCGTGACAAATAACATTTGTGACAGTCGCATCGTTCGTCCCCTTTGTAGTTTCGCTAATCTCAAATTAGTTAGAATTATGAAGTCAAAAAAGTATCAAAAAAACGTGCCTTAAAGTCTTCTGATTTCTGCCTTTTTTTCAGGAGAAAACCACCTTGCCTGTAATTTATCGAGCGCAACCACCTTTAGAATTTATTCCGCCAGCATTTCAGCCTTGGTTTTTAGCAGTTGTTCATTTTTTGTTACCCACTTGGCTGCGCTGGAAAACAGCGATTAGCCAAATTGAAGCAGACAACGTTGAGGTTTTGGTAAATCTCTACCGCCAATTTCAGGAGGGAAAGATTCGCTTTTTGATGGCATTTCGTCATCCTCAAATACAAGATCCATTATGCCTGGGTTATTTGCTCTCCCAAATCGTGCCTAGAGTAGCACAAAAGATGGGAGTAAGACTACAGCGTCCCATTCATGCCCATTTGATTTACGATCGCGGTATCCCCTTGTGGGCTGGCTCTTACGTTGGCTGGATTGCCTCTAGGTTAGGTGGTATCCCGATCCAACGTGGTAAGGCAGATTGGACTGGTTTGCGAGTGGCTCGGGACTTTTTTGCTAACGGGCCTTGCCCAATGGCAGCAGCGCCAGAAGGAGCTACTAACGGACTTTCGGAGGTAGTCAATCCCCTTGAACCTGGAATTGCCCAATTGGGCTTTTGGTGCGCTGAAGATTTGCATCAAGCTGGACGAGAACAACAGGTACTGATTGTACCCATTGGCATTCAATACAGTTACGTGCAAGCGCCCTGGCGGGCGATCGCTAATCTTTTGAGTGAATTAGAAGCGGCCAGCGGTTTGCCTGTTGATAGCAACTCAGGTAGTGATATTTTGTCAGCGGAGTTACTTTATCCGCGCTTGTTGCGGCTAGCTGAACGTTTACTGTCTTTAATGGAAGAATTCTACAGGCGATTTTACCACCAAACACTACCAGAAGTACAAGTTTTGTGCGAAGATACAAACGAGGTAATTGCCGCTCGCTTGCACGCGCTTTTGGATACAGTTTTACAAGTAGCAGAACAGTATTTTGGGATCAAGCCAAAGGGAAATTTTAGCGATCGCTGTCGTCGTGTAGAACAAGCTGGTTGGAATTACATTTTTCGCGAAGAATACAAAGATATCAAAGCTTTGTCACCTCTAGAAATAGCCTTGGGTTCACGCATTGCGGAAGAAGCAAATATGCGGATGTGGCACATGCGATTGGTAGAAAATTTCGTTGCTGTTACGGGTAAGTACGTACGTGAAAAACCCACAGTAGAACGCTTTGCCGAAACCACCCTCTTAATTCGCCATATGGTTGCGCAGATTCTTCCAGGTGGTAATCCTTTTCGATTTCCGCCCTTAGGCAAGCAGCGAGTCAAAATGACTGTAGGTAAGCCTTTATCTGTTTCCGAACGCTACTCCCTTTATCAAGGGAGCCGTCAGCAAGCAAGGCAAGCTGTTGCCGATTTAACAAAAGATTTGCAGCAGGCAATGGAAGGTTTGATTGTCAAACGGTAGTATCCTAAGTGCAAAAAAGTACCCTTGGCGTTCTATCTCAAGCAGAAATATTTTGTCGCAACCAAAAATCAACCTGGAAGTAGGAACAGGCGATCGCTACAGACCCGGTGTTAATTACCCGCCCACGCTCTTTTGAACGATAATTTCTATGCGGCGATTCTTTTTTCGTCCCAGAGGATTATCGGAACCATCAGAGTTAGTATTCGGTGCTACAGGTTGAGTTTCGCCATATCCTTGCTTGGTCATTAAAGAAATTTTGATACCACCTTTTTCGCTCAACCATTTTCGTACTGCTGTCACGCGTCGTTCTGACAATTGCAGATTATCAATTTCATCGCCTGCAGAATCAGTATGGCCTAAGATTTGCAACCAAGTATCCGGATAGCGATGGGTTATTGCTTGACTAACTTGATGCAGCGCTTTCTCTGCTTGCGGGCGAATTGTATCTTTACCAGAGTCAAACAAAAAATCAGCTGGTAGGGTAAAAATTGTCAAATATTTATTTTTCTGAACGCGGATTTGGGGACAAGCTATTTCTGGAAATTCAACTTCGGGAAATATCTTCTCAGGAAATGTAACACTAGGAGCAGGAACTTGGGAAAACTTAAATTCGTGAACTTTTACGGGAAAGTTATTTTCTGAGTTGGCTGCACGGAGGAGAAAACTACCTGCAAGGCTTGTGAAAGCCACAACCAGTAAGTAAGTAAATAAACGGAGTGGGTACATTTTTCGGATGGATGAATTCTGGCTTTTTCGATCCAATATCAACTAAATCAAAAATATTACAAATAAATGGCACTCCTGTCACCTTTTTCAATTTTTACTTCAATTTCGCCCCGCAAATTTTACAAAATTTGGCATCTGCATCGTGGTAAGCCAAGCCACATCCGAAACACACTGTTTCTACTTGATTAGCAGTTTTGACCAGACGCTTGATCAAATCACCCACCTGCCAAGGAATTAGGGCAATACCTGTTAAAATCATCAACACTGTTAGCAGTCGACCTAATTCAGAAATGGGAGTAACATCACCAAACCCTACCGTTGTCATTGTGACTACTGAAAAATAAAATGCATCCAAGAAAGTACTGAAAACCTCTTTGTTGACTGGATGTTCAACTTGATAAATGAAACCAGAATATACGAAAATAATTGCAAATAAAGTAAAGAGTATTCTGGCAAAAATTACTCCATCTTCGCTACTGATTCCAAATAAGAATTTTTTATCTATAAACCTCAGCAAACGTAATATTCTAAACCAGCGCAACAACCGAATAAAACTAATGTCAATTATTCCAAGAAAGTAAGGCAAAATAGCCATTAAATCTATTAAGCCATAAAAACTAAATATATATTTAATTCTTTTGTCTGCACTCCATAACCTCAGCAGGTATTCCCAGGCGAAAATTACTAGAATTGTGCTATCAACTGCAGATAATTTGGATTTGAGAGATTCGGGAAGATCATAAGTTTCTGCTACAAAAATTATTGATGACAGTAATACCAGTCCGACGATGGTTAAATTAATCGCCTTACCTACCGGTGTTTCTAAGTCTTGCAAGTAAAATGCGATTTTTTCTCTGATAAAAAGCATATTGAATACCCATTATTTTTCAGGCATTTGCAGAGATTGCATTTAAAATATAATCATCTGAAAATTTGATATGGTTTTACCTTTCTATCTTATGACTCCAGAATATTTTATGCGTTTGGCTTTAGCAGAAGCAACAAAAGGAGATGCACCTTATGGCGCGGTCATTGTTAAGGATAACCAAGCGATCGCTGTTGCACACAACACTGTTAAAAGAGACAAAGATCCATCTGCACATGCGGAAATAAATGCTATTCGTCAATCAACGGCTTTACTGAAAACTTCCGTTCTGGAAGATTGCACAATATATACAACTGTAGAACCTTGTCCCATGTGTGCAACTGCTTGTGTGTGGGCCGGTATAGCAGAAATAGTTTATGGTGCTTCTATTGCCGATTTAATAGCAATTAATCAATCTCAGATTAATATAACTTGTGAAGAGGTAATTGCTAAATCCTTTACAAATATCAAGGTAGTAAAAGGTGTTTTAAGAGACGATTGTTTAAAATTATTTCTATAACTATATCACCAGTGAGGGAAAAATGGACAAAAAAATTGATAGCTAGGTATAGTCTTTAAAAACCACGTGCACCTGCACAGAAAATAAGAAAACTTAATTGCAGTTTGATAAATAGGATAAATACGAATGAGCAAAAATTGCTGCTTGGGTGCGATCGCGGAGATTGAGGCGGTTTAGAATATTCGTCACGTGATTTTTCACTGTTCCTTCAGAGATATACAGCTGCTGGGCAATTTCCTTATTAGTAGCACCAATGGCAATCAATCGCAAAACTTCTTTTTCTCTGGGAGTTAGCTCGGTTAAACTTGGCGGAGGAGGAGAGTGATGCTGCGCAGGGTATGAAAAGTGAGACAAAAGCTTTTTTACTATTCCCGGACCCAATTGGGTATATCCCCTGTAGACAGCACGAACTGCAACAGCCAATTCTTCTGAGGGAGTATCCTTGAGTAAATAACCCATAGCTCCGTTTTGCAGCGCTGCTGTGACATACTCATCGTCATCGAAAGTAGTTAGTACTAAAACCTTAATATCAGAAAAACGCCTTTGAATTTCCCGCGTAGCTGCTACTCCATCCATGACAGGCATTCTAATATCCATCAATACCACATCTGGATGCAATTGTTCGATTAACCGAATTGCGGTTTCACCATTTTCTGCTTCTCCGACAATTTCTAAATCTGCTTCTAGTTCTAGTAAAGCTTTTAATCCTTGACGAATTAAATTTTGATCGTCTACTAACAACACGTTTATCATCTGTTCACCAAGGGAATATCAACTATGATTTGGCAACCAGAATTAGGAGCACTTTTTATGCTAATTGTACCTCCTAATGCTAAAGTGCGATCGCGCATGCTTTTGAGTCCAAAACCAGTTGTGTTTTGTTCGAGATCGAAACCTTTACCGTTATCTTGTATTTCCAGATGCAAATTTGTATTTGTTGTCACCAGTTCTAGTTTAACTTCCGTGGCTTGGGCATGCTTGCAAATGTTAGTAAAAGATTCTTGAACAATGCGATAAACAGGATTTTTAATTTCAGAGGAAACAGGAAAAGATAAGTCTATTTTACAAATAGGAAATATGCCAATAGTACGCTGCATGTTCTCCACCAGTCCTGCTATTGCTTGCTCTAGGGTTTGGTCTTGCAAAGGTTGAGAACGCATGGTAGAAACAGAATGTCGTACATCTTGTAGTGCTTTAGAACCGAGTTCTTTTGCTCTTGCTAAAAAAGTATGAGCCTTGTCTGGTTGAGAATGCCATAGTTTCAGCGCCGTTTCCAATTGTAGATTTAAAGCTGTGAGAGAATGTCCCAAGGAATCATGAATTTCACGAGCAATGCGATTGCGCTCTTCTAAGGCAGCCTGACTTTCAATTTGTAAAGCGTACTGGCGAAGTTTTTGATTAGCCATTGCTAATTCTTCGCGACTTTTTCGTTCCGATAAGACTGTATTCATTAATAGTAATACAAATACCAAGGCTAACCCAAACATGATAGCAAAATTAAAACTAAAAAATAAAAAGCGTTCTTGTACTGCTGGTGTTAAAGGAAGACGATCGAATCTTCGTCTTAAGGTTAAAACAAAAAATATGAAAGATAAACTTGTAATTGTCAACCGACCTGGCATCTGGAAAATCAAACAACTGCGGGTCACTAATACTAAGTACAAAAAGGGGAAAATTCTGTAGGTTATTCCCCCAAAAGAACCGGTAAGCAAAATTAAAAACAGTTCTATAGCTGTGTAAATTATCTTAATAAAATTATTACTTTGTGGTAATCTTAAACCCATTAAACCAAAAATAATCAAAGTACAAATTGTCAGTTCGGTAAATCTCGCAGAAGAACGTTGAAAAGGAGACGGGACAACAGCGCTTAAAGCAGCAAAACTTAGCAATATCCATTCTAAATATAGTAAAAACCGAAAAGGATGATTGTGAATTTCAATGGAACGGCTCACAGAAAACACCTACCTTGGGAAAATTTTTATTTTATTACTCAAACCTTGGTTTAATCTGCTTGAAAATAAATGATAAATGTCATATTAAAAATATGACTTCCGTCATGGATGTATACGTGACTTTCTCCTCATGTGTATTTCCAACATCTGTCCTTAGTATGGAAATTAAGGAAGACAGAAAACCAGGGGAACCTAAATGAAATTTGCAAAATTATCGCTGATTTTTAGTACTGTTATTCTTAGCTTAACTACTATACCTTTTGCCGTCAAAGCAGAAACAATTTCCTCCCAGATAGCACAAGTTCCGTCACCAGTTCCCAAAAAAGGCTACGGTAAAATTAATAGTTTGGGATTAACGGATGCACAAAAAGCTCAAATTGCAGCAATTCGCCGTCAAGCTCAAGCGCAAATAGAAGCAATTCTCACTCCACAACAGCTAGAACAACTAAAAACCGCAAGGCAAAATCGTCAGATCAAACATCAAGTATGGCAAAATTTAAATCTGACTGAGGAACAGAAAAACCGTATCCGGGAAATTAGACAAGCGCAAAAATCCCAGATAGAAGCTATCTTAACTCCCGAACAAAAGCAGCAACTGCAGCAATTGCGGCAAAATATGCGATCGCACCGCTAATTGTAATGACATCAATATTTTAATTAGGTAATTAGGAATGGATATTGCATCTCAAATATCTATTCCTACTTTTGTAACTTTTGGAATCAAAAAAGATAAGTTCTCGTGGTAGTTGTTACCCGAAAATGCCTTTGGCATCTAAGTGTTAAATGTAACAATCATAAATAGCTGCAGCCACCATCAGTACGTAGATACGATCAAAATTATGGTAAAATTATGGTATTTTTTATACTTAAAATTCCTTAATGAAGTTTCCACTGAAATTTACTGAGTAGGGTAGTAAAAATCAACAGCAATGACAAAAACACGATCGCAAATTTCTCGGTCGTTGCATGGGGTGATCAGTTTCTATAATGGTGACATTAAACGGGAGAAATCCACGAGGCAATAAATATAATGAAGCTGAAAAAATTAACACTGACAGTCGGCGCATTGGCAAAATCCACGCTTGGGGCGATCGCTTTAGGTTTGATTGCAATTCCCTACCATTCTGTGGAGGCGCAAACAACCCAATCGCCACAACAGCAGATACAACAACAGCAACAGCAACCGCTGCGCATACAACTAACGCCCAAACAACAACAGGAAATTCAAAAAATTCGCGCTGATGTCCGTAAGCAAATTGAGAATGTCTTAACACAAGAGCAACGCAATCAAATTCAAACTGCGATGAATCAAGGTCAACCTCCCCAGCAGGCCTTTGCTGCTTTAAAGTTTACCCCGCAGCAGCAAGCGAAATTGCGGCAAATAATGATCTCCTCTCAACAACGGATGGAATCTGTCCTTACCCCCGAACAAAAAAGACAGATACAACAATACAGGGAGAATTTGCAACGTCAACAGCAGCAACAACAACTACAGCAGCCACGCTAGTAGCAATTTTATGTAGATAACAATTATGGTGGTAGGCAAAAACAATAGCCTGCAACCATAATTGACCTTGAGGAATTTAACCGCTTGTACAACCAAAAAGCTTTAAAATTTGGGGATAGCAATACACCTTTAAATACAAAAGCCGCTCGCTGCAACGGTGTGGAAAATAATTCACTACTAAATAAGTTACAAAATATAAGTGTTGAAATCGAGTACAAAATATAACTATTGCCAGGAGTAATTTCAGTCCCGCTTTCTAGCGATATATATTAATCTTATATAAAGAGAGAGATTGGGTAAAATTACTTAATGGAAAAGTCACAGACATCCTGACATGTCAAACCAATTACTTGGGGAACGTTATCGGGTTGTTAGGGTTTTAAGTCAAGGTGTTTTTTGTCAAACCTACACTGTCGAAGACACCTATTTAAGCGATCGCCCGATATGTATACTGAAACATTTTCTACCTAGCAGCAGATGTGCGATTCCTTTAGAAATTCGTCGACGGCTATTTATCCGAGAAATACAGGCCTTAGCGAAACTGGGTGAGTGCGATTCGGTTCCTAATCTTTTAGATTCCTTTGAGGATCACCTTGAATTTTACTTGGTACAAGAGTTTATTGAAGGACATCCTTTGAGTACGGAACTTCTACCTGGTCAGCGCTGGTCTGAAGACAAAGTTTTGCAAATGCTGCAAGAATTGTTAAGTATCTTAAACTTTGTTCACAATCACGGGCTAATTCATCGAGATGTAAAGCCTAATAATATTCTCAGACGAAAGCAAGACCATCGACTGGTTCTGATCGATTTTGGTGCAGTCAAACCCATCTGGAGTGAATTGTTTGCAGACACAAACACCACCATTGCCATCGGTACACCAGGCTACATGCCTTACGAACAAGAACGAGGTAAACCATGCCCTAGTAGTGATATTTATGCTTTAGGCATGATTGCCATCCAAGCACTAACAGGGGTGCATCCTACTAAATTACCAAAAGATGGTGGCACAGGCGAGGTCATCTGGCAGCACTTGGCTTTAGTTAGTCCCGAACTGGCTGCAGTAGTGAATAAAATGGTGCATTATCGCTTTCAAGACCGATATCAGTCAGCAAAAGAAGTCCTGGATGCGCTGCTACCAGTAGCTAATTTCCACACCTCGATACCGCAGACGCTTCCTACCTTACCGCCGCCGGAGTTGAGCTTGAAAGCGCAAACTTTGTCTACACGGCAAGCACAGTTAGAATCTTGGATTGAGGAGCAAACAATACATAACACTACTATTGTCGTATTTTCCAAAAAAACTGCTTGGCTGATCGGGTTGATACTGGGTACGGTTTCTGGTGCAATTATTATGATTGTCAGCTATTGGTCTGTGCAGATTGTTTCTCCTGTTCCCAGAATAGAAAATTTGCAACTTCAACAGCCAAGACTGTCTCGTTGAGTTGGAGCGATCGCTAGATTTTGGTCGTGAAGCAATTGACTGGAGCGAGATGGAACGCTATCTCTGTAAATTAAAAACGCTACAATCCCAACTACAACCATATTAGTCATTAAAAGTCCAAAAGCACTCCACATCCAAATTTTCATCTTTAGTCAACAAAAGCTTTTGCTATCGACTAGGTCTTGCCAGCAAGCGGTGCTGGTACCTATTTTTTTGTGACTATATTTATCTTACAACTGGGAAAGCAAGACCGAATGAGTGATGGTGTCGCTTCCCCATTTGCTTTTTGTTTACCTATTTTGCTAGGTTTCCTCTAATTTTTTATGATGCAAACGAATTCCTAAAAAAATGTCGTAAACAAAATCGAAAAAATCTTTTTTTTGTAGTAATCCTAAAGATTGGTAACAACCTTTTTGATCTAACAAAGGTTTCATGAGATAATATGCTGACTGATAGTTATACCAGGGAATAGAAGGCCACAAATGGTGGATTAGGTGGTAGTTTTGTCCCAAAATCAAGATATTCAGAACCGGATTGGCATAAACGCGAGCATTTTTCCAGCGATCGCGCTCTACAAAGGGACGATGGGGTAAGTAATCGAAAAATAATCCCAATGCCAAGCCCACAATTCCAGAGGGAACAAACCAAAAATTGAGAATATAACCTAAAAAGTGGTAATGCACGGAAAGACAGACAACAGCCACTACAAACAAGCGACTCAAAAACCATTCTAAAAGCTCGTATTTCCGCCATAACCGACGTTTAAAGAAAAACACTTCATGATAGAAAAAACGCACTGCGATCAGCCACAAGGGTCCGCCTGTAGAAACAAAGTGGTCTGGATCGTTTTCAGGATCGTTAACATGAGCGTGATGTTGTAAATGCACCCGCGTGAACACTGGAAAGGCAAAAGCCAGCATCAAAGCGCTACCGTGTCCGAGCATGGCATTAATTAACTTGTGGCGGTGAGCAGCCTGGTGACAAGCATCATGAATTACGGTACCAGAAATATGTAAGGCCACAATGTTCATGACAAAAGATAGCCAGTGCGGCCAATGCCAAACCCAGTAACCAAGGCAAGATAGCACAACAATTATTACAGCCGCTAAAAACATTAGCAACGTCGGATTAAAACCACCGGGAGGTGCTAGCAGTTCTTTTGGGGGGATTGTCAGTGGCTTGTTTGCCTCCGACACGACCATCGCAAACTCCTTACTTAAACTTAAATCAAACGTTTTTAGTTAGTTGTTAGGGGCCAGACACGCAAAACCCCTAAAAGAAAGCTGACAAAAAAATAGCAGTTTCCTTAAGACAGGATAAGCCCGCGAACAAGTTTTTTGAGAGCTAATGATTGAGGGCAAACAGACTAGCCAGAAACAGCTCTGATTAGCCTGGGCTTGCTTTTTCCTACATAGTTATACTCCTTGGCAATTGGCCCTTGGTCAAGAGCCAGCCACGAAGCTACTAAAACAAAACAATTTGTTAAGCGTTGTTGGTTGGCAACTCAACCACCCACTACAAAAAAGCAGCAACTATCTGGATAACAGCCGCAAATTAAAGACTTACTTTTGATGACACGCTTTTTCATGTAAGATTCCTTGGCAAAATAATAGACATTTGAAGTTTTGTATAGCAAGATTTATCGATTATCTTCGCACATCAGAGACTAATTAAAGGTATGATTCCAGACGAGACCTAGTTTTTGTTGATTGGTGTAGGAAGTTGGGAGGACGCAACAAAAGAGAATACGGTACCTGGAGAAGAACATTTTTTCCATTCCTTTTTTGGCACTCCAAACTTGCCTAGAAAAAGCGGAAGTGACTGATGCAGCAGTGACAGATAACAGAAGCACCTTCAAATTACGATAATTCCCTGAGTAGCCCCTAAATTTCAGCCTTTATGCCATTAAGAAGAGATTCTGTACGTCGAACCAAAATTGTTGCCACAATTGGTCCTGCCACTAGTAGCCCGAAAATGCTTAAAGCTATTATTGAAGCAGGTGCTACTACGTTGCGGCTCAACTTTTCCCACGGTTCTCATGCCGATCATCAACGCCATATCCGCCTAATTCGGCAAATAGCCTTTGAATTAAATCAACCAGTAGGTATTCTCCAAGATTTGCAAGGGCCAAAAATTCGTCTGGGGAAATTTGAAAATGGATCGATAGTCGTAAGTCGTGGCGATCGCTTCACCTTGACCAATCGTCCAGTTATTGGTACCCAAGATATCAGCTGTGTTACCTACGAATACTTAGCACAAGAAGTTCCGGTTGGCGCCAGAATCCTTCTTGATGATGGACGAGTAGAAATGCAGGTAGAGGAGGTAAACCAACAAAAAGGGGATTTATACTGTCGGGTTACGGTTGGGGGTACGCTTTCTAACAACAAAGGAGTAAATTTCCCCGGAGTCTACCTGTCTGTCAAAGCAATGACTGACAAAGACCGCGAAGATCTAATGTTCGGCTTAGATCAAGGAGTAGACTGGGTAGCACTTTCCTTTGTTCGCAACCCTCAAGATGTTATTGAAATCAAAGAACTCATTTCCAGTACCGGTAAACAAGTACCAGTTATTGCCAAAATTGAAAAACACGAAGCCATCGAACAAATGGAGGCAATTTTGGCCTTGTGCGATGGCGTCATGGTAGCACGAGGCGATCTGGGTGTAGAACTTCCAGCAGAAGATGTACCCTTACTGCAAAAACAACTCATCGCCACGGCCAATCGCTTGGGAATTCCTATCATCACCGCTACCCAAATGTTAGATAGTATGGTGAACAATCCTCGTCCCACACGAGCAGAAGTATCGGATGTAGCAAATGCTATTCTCGACGGTACCGATGCAGTGATGCTCTCTAACGAAACGGCTGTGGGTAAGTACCCAGTAGAAGCAGTAGCAACAATGGCACGCATTGCTGAAAGAATCGAACAGGAAGCAGCACAAAACACTAATGCTACTCAAGTAAAAGACAGCAAGCGTTCTATCCCTAACGCCATCAGCCAAGCTGTCGGACAAATTGCCGAACAGCTGGGAGCAGCAGCTATTATGAGCCTGACGCAAACTGGCGCCACCGCACGTAATGTCTCTAAATTCCGTCCCCGCACTCCCATACTAGCCGTAACTCCTCACGTGAACGTCGCCAGACAACTGCAATTAGTGTGGGGAGTAAAACCGTTACTTGTTCTAGAATTGCCTTCAACCGGTCAGACCTTCCAAGCCGCTATTAATGTCGCTTTGGAAAATCAGCTTGTTTTTGAAGGAGATTTGGTGGTTATGACCGCCGGTACCCTGCAAGGTATTTCCGGCTCGACGGATTTGATTAAAGTGGAAGTAGTCACCGCCATACTAGGTCAGGGAATAGGACTGGGACAAGGCTGTATCAGCGGTCGAGCCAGGGTAGCCCATACTGGCATGGATACAAGTAACTTTAGTCCTGGAGATATTTTGGTTGCACCCCGCACTAATGCTGACTTTGTAGAAGCAATTCGCAAAGCTGGTGGTATTATTACTGAAGAAGAAAGTCTTACCTGTCACGCTGCTGTCATTGGTTTGCGTCTTGGTGTACCAGTCATTGTTGGTGTCAAAAAGGCAACGCAGGTCATTCGGGATGGAGCAATTCTCACCATGGATATGCAACGAGGTTTAATTTATTCTGGAGTAGTGGGAATGCACTAAAATCAGCAACTAGCAAAGTAGTGGCGGTTGACCGACAAACACAACTGCAAGACTTGGACCTGCTACAAAAACCGAGTCTAGGGGTAGTCCATCCCCAGACTTTGTTCCCCCAGAGTTTCACAACTAACTTTCCACTTTTTTTACCCAAGTTAGCAATATCCTGCCCAGAAAATTTAACTTGCAATCAAATTGCTACTGGCAATAGATGCAATTGCATTTGCCACATCAGCCTGCAGACATGAATTTTTCCATGCAGATAAGACAAAATATTTTTGAGATTTTAGAAAAAGAAGTGGCTTTGCCACTTCTAGGTAATTCCCAGGTAGAACCTGAAAATCTAGTATAACGGGCAGAAAATCTTCAAATAGTATAAAGTAACACTTATTAACTGATATATTTATTGTTTGCTTCCACAGTCAGTAATAGTAAACTAATTAGTTTTTTTGTAAATTTCTAAACTGTCAAGAAACGATTATTTTTTTGTTAATTTCTAAATTTATCTCATTACTCCTCATAAAATTTTTAATTTTTATAGTAAGAGAAAGTAAAAATCCATCGAGGTATCAAAGCAGGTTACTAAAAGAGGAAATTTATTACTATTTAGTTGTTAATAATTCCAATCACTTTGAGACCCTACTCAAGGCAAAAGTACAAAGCGATCGCCCAAATCAAACTAAGTCAGAGGGAAAACGAAACTGTTGCTGCTTTTTCTACTAGAAGCGATCGCACCCCAGAAACCGATCATAGATTTAAATCAATAGTAATTATAAGATAGACGGTATATAAGAATTTATTAGAGTAATTATCGTGGAAAGATCTAGATCAAGTTATTCCCTTTTGAGACTGATAAAGCTAATCTATTTTTTAACAAGATTAAAGAAAAATTAATTTGTTTTTCTTTACAGAAGACCTGTACGAGCTGGAAGTAACGGTTGTGATTCAACAACCGCTGCTTGTTTTCCTGCGAACTTAGAGGTGATTTCATGGCTCAATATTTGCTTGAGACAGTTTGGCTAGTACCCTGTTACGCCTTGATTGGTGGGCTTTTAGCTATACCTTGGTCACCGGGAATAATTCGACGTACCGGACCAAGACCTGCGGGTTATGTCAATTTAATGATGACATTTTTGGCATTTGTCCATGCCGCTTTAGCACTCACAAAGGCGTGGAACCACCCCTCCTACGAAATATCCATACCCTGGTTAAGAACTGCTGGTTTAAACCTTTCTATTGATTTGCAAATTTCCTCAGTGAGTGTAGGCGCAATGGTAGTGATTGCTGGCTTGAATTTGCTAGCACAGATTTTCGCCGTTGGCTACATGGAGATGGATTGGGGTTGGGCGCGCTTTTATTCTCTGCTGGGTTTATTCGAAGCGGGATTGTGCGCCCTAGCTATTTGCAACAACTTATTCTTTAGCTATGTCATATTGGAAATCCTGACTTTAGGAACTTACCTATTGGTGGGATTTTGGTTTTGTCAACCGTTGGTAGTTACCGGTGCCAGAGATGCTTTCTTGACCAAACGGGTAGGAGACTTATTTCTACTGATGGGAGTGTTGGCGATTTGGCCCTTAGCTGGAACTTGGAATTACACTGAATTAGCGAACTGGGCGGCTACAGCTAATGTTAACCCCTCATTAATAACGCTGGTTGGCTTAGCATTAATTGCAGGTCCAATGGGTAAATGTGCTCAATTTCCCCTGCATTTGTGGTTGGATGAGGCAATGGAAGGGCCTGTTCCCAGCACTATTTTACGGAACTCGGTAGTTGTTGCTAGTGGTGCTTGGGTATTAATCAAGCTGCAACCTGTTTTGAATTTGTCGCCGATTGTGTCTGCGGCGATGATAACTATTGGTGCAGTCACAGCAGTGGGCGGTTCGACGATCGCCATTGCTCAAATTGATATTAAGCGTTGCTTGTCCTATTCCGTGAGTGCTTACATGGGTTTAGTGTTTATTGCAGTGGGCACTCAGCAAGATGAAGCTGCCTTATTGTTGGTACTTACCCATGCTTTGGCAGCAGCATTGTTAGTAATGAGTATAGGTGGGATAGTTTGGAATAGCGTTACCCAAAATATAACTTTGTTGGGAGGATTGTGGTCGCGCCGTCCGATGTCAGGACTAGCTTATATTGTCGGTACTTTGGGATTAATTGGTTTTCCTCCCTTGGGAAGCTTTTGGGCGCTATTGAAATTAGCTTCAGGGTTATGGGAAACAAAACCTTGGTTAGTAGGAATTGTAATTACAGTTAATGCTTTAATTGCGTTTAGTTTAACAAGGGAATTCTGTCTTGTTTTTGGTGGCAAACCCAAACCTATGAGCGAGCGATCGCCAGAAGCTCACTGGCCTTTAGTTTTGCCAATGATGATTTTGCTAGGTTTTGTTCTACATCTGCCCTTGGTGTTGCAAAGCTTATCACTGCTGCCAAATTGGGCAAGTCTGAATAAAGACGTAGCATTACTGCTGATTTGGTCGAGCATTTTCGGTTGCAGCATTGGTTGCGTAGTTTATCTTAGCAACATTATTCCCAAACCAATTCGCCTGCCTTGGCCAAGTTTGCAAGATTTAATTGCCTACGACTTTTACACTCCCAAACTTTATCGCATGAGCATAGTTTTGAGCGTGGATCTTCTTTCGAAATTAGTCGATGTAGTTGACCGCTTCGTAGTTGATGGCATTGTTAATTTACTGGGTTTAGCGTCTATTGCTGGTGGTGAAACTCTCAAATATATCAACTCCGGACAAACTCAGTTTTATGCTTTTACAATTCTGCTCGGAGTTGGTGTTTTGGGAATACTCGTCACTTGGTTGCATTGGGGAAGTCAATTACTAGACATGGTGTTTTAAGTATAGAAAAACAGCTACCTTCAAGCATCGCAAAAGCAAATAAACCCTTGTTATTAATTTTGATTTGAAAGTGTGAGGAGAAAATACTGTGAACAGAATTTTGTCGCGAAGAAACTTACTGAAATTTAGTGCCGGAATTATAGGTACAGGCATAGTAACAGCAGGATTAGGTTCTGAGTTAGTTTTTCCTCAAAAAGCAGTTGCAAAAGATGAGTTAACTCCTGAACAAGCACTGCAAGAACTCATGCAAGGTAATGACCGCTTTGTCAAAAGAAAGCGAAAAAATCCCCATCAAACTTTTACTCGTTTGGTAGAAGTAGCTAAAGGTCAGAAACCCTTTGCTTCTATTCTCGGGTGTGCAGATTCACGAGTTCCTGCGGAGATTATTTTTGACCAAGGATTTGGTGATTTATTTGTATGTCGCGTCGCGGGTAATATTGCCACACCAGAAGAAACGGGTAGTCTGGAATTTGGCAGTTTTATGTTAGGTTCAAAAGTCATTATGGTACTGGGACATAAAAGATGCGGTGCCATTGAAGCTACAGTTAAAGGTGCTCAAGTTTCAGGTCAAATTGCTACATTATTAGCTGCTATTAAACCTGGCATAGAATCCGTCAAAAATCAACCGGGAGACAAATTAGAAAATGCTTGTAAAGCTAACGTTTTAACGCAAATAGAAAAATTGAAAACATCTCCCATTCTTTCTCAACTCGTAGCCGAGAAAAAGCTAATAATTGTTGGTGGTTACTATGATTTAGATACTGGTCGAGTTACTTTAATCAGCTAAGAAATTGCCAATAGAAAAAACTAATATTGCTAAAAATTGGGAATTAATTATGCTCAGTATTTTGATTTGGCTTCCAATTTTAACCGCGGCTTTGATAGCGTGTTTACCTAAAAGCATTCCTGCTCATAGTATTCGTTTAGGAGCGTTAATCATTTCTGGGATTGTTCTGCTTTGGAATTTGTTTATCCTTTTCAAATTTGATATCTACAATCCAGGAATGCAATTACAAGAATATCTGCCCTGGAATGAAACTCTTGGTTTGACTTATAAGCTTGGGGTGGATGGAATTTCTATAGTCTTACTGATTCTAAATAGTTTGCTGACCTGGATTGCCATTTACAGCAGCAGTCAGCAAACGGAACGTCCCCGACTTTTTTATTCGTTGATTTTACTGGTAAGTGGTGGAGTAGCAGGTGCATTTTTAGCAGAAAATTTGTTACTGTTTTTCCTGTTCTACGAACTAGAATTAATACCCTTTTACCTGCTGATTTCCATTTGGGGTGGTCAAAAACGAGGCTACGCAGCTATTAAATTTCTCATCTACACTGCTGTTTCAGGAGCCTTGATTTTAGCAACTTTCTTAAGTGTGGTTTGGCTAACTGGTTCTTCCACCTTTAATTATGATGCTCTTGTTACCCAGACTTTACCACCGGCACTACAAATTACCTTGTTACTGGGAATAATATTGGGCTTTGGAATCAAAATTCCCTTAGTTCCCTTGCACACGTGGTTGCCAGATGCTTATGTTGAAGCTTCTGCTCCAGTTGCCATTCTTTTGGGTGGTGTGTTGGCAAAATTAGGAACCTACGGTATTTTGCGGTTTGGTACGGCTTTGTTTCCTCAAGCTTGGAGTATTCTGGCTCCATCGTTAGCAACTTGGGGAGCAGTAAGTGCTGTCTACGGAGCTGTAGTAGCGATCGCTCAAAAAGATATCAAGCGCATGGTAGCATACAGCTCCATCGGTCACATGGGTTACATTCTCTTGGCTGCTGCTGCTAGTACTCCCCTTGCACTTGTAGGTGCTGTGGCCCAAATGATTAGCCACGGTATTATTCTTGGTATTCTGTTTCATCTGGTAGGAGTAGTAGAAGCTAAAGTTGGAACTCGGGAATTAAATGTACTCAATGGCTTAATGAATCCCATACGCGGTTTACCTTTAACTAGCGCTCTACTTGTTTTAGGCGGAATGGCTAGTGCAGGTATTCCTGGAATGATGGGATTTGTTGCCGAATTTATAGTTTTCCAAGGCAGCTTCTCTGTTTTTCCCATTCCCACATTAATGTGCATCGTATCATCTGCCTTAACAGCTGTTTACTTTGTCATCCTCATCAATCGTACCTGTTTTGGTAAACTCGACAACAATCTCGCCTACTATCCCAAAGTGGTGTGGCATGAAAAAATGCCAGCTTTAATTTTGGCGAGTGTGATATTGTTTTTGGGAATACAACCAACTTGGCTTGTACGTTGGATAGAACCGACAACAACTGTTATAGCCACAAATATTCCTGCTTTAGAAAAAGCTGTAAATCCTCAATTAGTTCTCAATCCAAATAAACAGCACGTGCCTATCATTAGGTAGCTTTTGGCGTGTTTAGGAGAAGATAAAATGGTACAAACTTCAAATCAACCAGTTACTAAATTACCACCTTCGACTCACGAATTTGCAGATATAATCCATCGCTTAGAAGCTGGCGGTTCTATGTTACCGGATACGCCAGAAAATCTGATGCAAATTATTGGTATATACAAAGCTTATGCAGTACCAATGGATTTTTATTGGCGGGATTTGCTTTATATTGCTGAACGTGTTTTTTTAAACCCACTTCCTTTTTTTAAATACTTTTTACCTAAAGAATATCTAGAGCGCCACAACCACTACGCTGGGGATGATGCCGATCTGCGCATTTGGCGCGGCGAAGCAACTGCTCATCCTGAGCTTTTGGCATTTATAGAAAAAGGCGAAACATTCAAAATGCCAAAGTTACTTCATCACTGGTTTCACGATCGCATCAATATGGAATTTGCCGAAGCTTGCATGCAGGCTATGCTTTGGCACCGTCACATGTATGCGCCAGTCAATCAATTCGATCCCTATCTGGATAGCGAAGAGTACAAAGCCAACGCCCACAAGGCAATTCAGGCATATTTTCAAGGCAATCCCGTGATGCTGGGACTTTACAAGTTATTTCCAGATATGTTTTTGGAACAATGTCGCCAGCTGTCTTACTATGCGAATCTGGGCTTGTTTTGGGAAGTAATGGCTCCAGTTTTCTTTGAAATGTCAGATATATATGATGAAGGCGGCTTTAAAGGCGTCCCCGATGCCATGAATTTTTTGGTGAATAAAATTTTTGCAGTTGCAGGTCGTCCTATTTATCATCACGTGTATATTCGGGGCGAATGCTACGAAATCATTCCCAAATCAAAAGGCTTCACCTGGCTTTACGAAGCAGCATTGCCCTATGTGGAAGCGGTTTTTTACCGTACAGCTCCTTTCCGGGGTACAAAATCTTACAATGCTCAGGTTCGTCAAGTACCTGACAAGCAGGAAGATTTCCACTACGGCATTCTCTATGCCGACGTTTTTCCCGTGGGAACTGCAGGTATTCCACCAACACTTTTAATGCAAGATATGTTGCATTTCTTACCACCATACTTGGTCAAGTATTACAAAAAACATTGTCGTGGCGAAGATGACATGCTGATTCAGTTAGGAATTAGTTTCCAACGGTCGATGTACAATGTCACCTCTGCTGTAATTCAAGCTTTGCGAACTGCACTTTTATATCCTTTAGACGATCCCAATCCCAAACACTTGCAAGCCAATCGGGAATTTTTTGAAGCGCAATTAAACCGTTTTTGTCGTCCGGAATATGGCATGCGGGATGCAGCTAAGCTGCGAGATATTCAGCGACAGAATTATCGGTAGCACACAGTTTGCTGTAGTTTTAAATTTTCCTTGGCTTGCGCAACTTTTTGGGATCGATGGGTCCCAGAAGTTGGTTGAGGGCGCGTAACTGTTCTGCTGTCCCCATGGCTATGACCACATCTCCTGGCATAAATACCACATCAGCAGTAGGACCGCCAATGAGATTGCCATCTGCACGGCGGATGGCGAGAATTAATGCTCCTGTTTGAGTTCGCAGCTTTGCTTGTCCTAGGGTTTGACCGATAACTGGGCAAATGCCTGGTTCAAGTAAATATTCTTCCATGTACAGCTGTCGGTCCGTACCTGAGATAATTCCATCTACAAAGTCCATCACCTGCGGTCTGAGGGCTGCAGCTGCCATTCGCTTCCCGCCCGTGATGTAGGGGGAAATCACCGCATCCGCTCCAGCGCGCTGCAATTTTTGCAAAGCTTCTTCCGTACTAGCGCGGGCGATCGCTCGAATATTTGGATTGAGGTATTTAGCGGAGAGTACGGTGTATAAATTTTCAGCGTCGGAAGGCAAGGCTGCAACGATACAATTTGCCCTATCGATACCCACCAGGAGCAAAGTTTCATCCAAAGTTGCATCACCTTGGTATACAGTGTAGCCTTGGTCTTGGGCCTTGCGCACGGATTCCAAATCCGAGTCAACGATCACAAACAGAACGCCTTCAGCTTGAAATTCTTTGGCAATTTGACGACCAGTTCGACTAAATCCGCAGATGATATAGTGTCCTGACAATGATTCCATGATTCGTCGCAGCTGTCGCAGTCGAATTCTTTCTTGAAAGTAACCTTCAATAATAGCTTCTGTAAATCTGTTGACTATATAACCGATAGTAATCACTCCCATTAAAATCAGGGCGATGGTAAACAATCGTCCTCTATTACCCAAGGGATGTATCTCACCATAGCCAACGGTAGCTAAGGTGATGACTGTCATGTAAACAGCATCTTCCCACGACCATCCTTCTACCAAGTGGTACCATAAAGTACCAATAAGTAAGACACAGCCAAGGGCCACTACCCCAGCTGTTAATTCTTTTTGAATGCGTTGATATTTCTGTTCCAAATTTGAGTACACAATTTTTCCTACGCCACTGGTTTGAGGATAGCTAAGCGTCAGCCTAAGATGTAGTAGTAGCTGAGGATAAGAAACTTTTCATATTTTCCCAAGCTCGTGATTGATAAAACAGAAGATTTTTAGGAGCGATCGCGGTGAATTCAGACACTGTTGTTGTCCAGCAATCATCCATTTCCTCGCCATCATCATTTAGTGCTTTCGATCCCAAAAGTTTCGATGCTTATGTAATGTCGACCTATGCTCGATTCCCCTTAAGTTTAGAACGGGGTGCTGGATGTCGCCTGTGGGATACCGAGGGACGGGAATATCTTGACTTTGTAGCTGGAATAGCTACTTGCACCTTAGGACATGCTCATCCTGCCATTGTAGAAGCGGTAAAGCGCCAAATTCAAAAGCTGCACCATGTTTCTAATTTGTACTACATTCCGGAACAAGGTGAGCTAGCAAAATGGATAGTTGAGCATTCTTGTGCCGAACGCGTCTTTTTCTGCAACTCCGGTGCAGAAGCTAATGAGGCAGCTATTAAGCTGGCACGTAAATACGCACATTCTGTGTTAGAAATTGAACAACCTATAATTCTTACTTGCCACTCAAGCTTCCACGGTAGAACTTTAGCAACAATTACTGCCACCGGTCAACCGAAGTATCAAAAAAATTTCGAGCCGTTGGTACCGGGTTTTCATTACGTTCCTTACAACGATATTGCTGCTGTTGAAGCTGCAATTAGCGAATTAGATGAAGGAGATTATCGGGTGGCGGCGATTTTAATAGAACCACTGCAGGGAGAGGGTGGCGTTCGTCCGGGAGATATAGCCTACTTCCAAAAGTTAAGGCAAATTTGCGACGAGACAGGAGTGTTGCTTATTTTTGATGAAGTGCAAGTTGGTGTGGGACGTAGCGGTAAGTTATGGGGATACGAATATCTTGGTGTCGAACCGGATATATTTACCAGTGCCAAAGGTTTGGGTGGTGGTATTCCCATCGGTGCGATGATGGCGAAAAAATTCTGCGATGTGTTTCAACCTGGAGAACATGCTAGCACCTTTGGCGGCAATCCTTTTGCTTGTGCGGTTGCTTTTGCTGTCTGCCAAACTTTGGAGAAGGAGAATATTTTGCAGAACGTGCAACAACGAGGCGAACAATTGCGAGCTGGTTTAAGGGCGATTGCAGCTAAATACCCCGGTTACATCAGTGATGTGCGGGGTTGGGGTTTAATCAACGGTCTGGAGCTAGATCCCCAAGTGGAACTAACAGCTGCTGATGTTGTCAAAGCTGCTATTGACCAAGGTTTATTACTCGTTCCTGCAGGTCCGAAAGTTGTTCGGTTCGTACCGCCTTTAATCGTGACGCCAAAGGAAGTAGATACAGCATTACAACTTGTTGACAAGGCAATGACTACTCTGACAGCATAAAATTTTGGCACAGCTAGCTTTGAGAGATTCGAAGTAGTAGGGACGATAGCTCTTCGCCCCTACAACCAATGCCCAACCAACATCATATCCTGTTTGTTTGCTAATGTGCAGACTAATGCTTCACACTACAATTTTTCAAGCTTTGTTAACTGCTTTAGCCTCTAGCCAAATTTTCTCGTAATGCTTGACGCATCACATCTACAGGGACATTTTCTATTTGCGACCAAATTTTGAAAGCAACTGCACCTTGTTGCACAAGCATTTCCAATCCATCTATGGCGGTCGCGCCTACTTGTTGTGCTTGCTGCAGAAATTTAGTCGGATTAGGATTATAAATCAAATCGTAGGCGATCGCTTCTGGCGGCAAAAGCGCCATTTCTTCCAAACTCAAGGGCGACTCCTCTACTTTCGGATACATACCCACAGGAGTTGTATTCACTAGCAAATTGGCTTGCGGAATTAATTGCAGCAATTCATCATCCCAGCAATGTACCTTCAAATTTGCTGCTGACAAGAAATTGCACCAACTGTGGCGAAATTCTTGCAAGCGTCGCACGTTACGTCCAACTACGTGAATTTCCCTACAACCAAGTTTGTGACAACCTGCGATCGCAGCTCTTGCTGCACCCCCATTACCTAAAATTACTGCTACTTTTTCACTCCAATCTCGAGCAAGTGTCTGCAAAGGGGCGAGAAATCCTTCCACATCAGTATTTGTACCCACCCACTTATCTTCTTTACGAACAACGGTATTAACCGCTCCTACAGCTTGGGCTATTGGTTCTATTGCTGATAAATAAGGCAATATCGCCTGTTTGTGAGGAATTGTAACGCTAAAACCAACAACTCCAATAGCACTAAAACCTTCTATTGCTGCTTGCAGCTTTTCTGGTTTGACAGGAAAAGGAACATAAACCCAGTCTAGTCGCAACTTTTGGATCGCAGCATTGTGTATCGCTGGTGAAAGCGAATGTTCTACCGGATACCCAACGACTCCTAACAATTTTGTTTTACCTGTAATTAATTTTTGCATTTCCTTAAGTAAATTATCCTTCCTAAATTTAAGGAAACCAAGAAATGAGAAATTGGTTTTTGGCGCTGTTGTGGGCTATAAATTTTCAGCCTACCAGTTGAGAATGTCAGATTACAATAATTAAAAGTTACTTAACATTTCTTTGGAGTCATGCAGTCAACGACAGCTTCCTCCCCCATTCCTGGTAAATATTGGCAGTGGCGAGGACATAATATTTACTATGTACGAGCAGGAGAAGCTAAACCCCAACATCCGTCCTTACTACTAGTACACGGGTTCGGCGCTTCCACAGATCACTGGCGTAAAAATATTGTTAAATTGTGTCAAGATTTTGAAGTGTGGGCTGTGGACCTTTTGGGGTTCGGACGCTCCACAAAGCCGAAATTAGAGTACAATGGCAGCCTGTGGCGCGACCAGCTGTGCGACTTTATTACAGAAGTAGTTGGTCGCAAAGCAGTACTGGTTGGAAATTCCCTGGGTGGTTATGCTAGCTTGTGTGTTGCAGCGCAGCGTCCCGAGGTAGTAGCAGGCCTGGTTTTGCTCAACAGCGCCGGACCTTTTAGTGAAAACCAAGCCTCAGCTGAACCAGAAGCATTACAAACCCAAATTGAACCTCCCCAACAACCAGAACCTTTACAAAAACTATTGGGTGAGGTTGTAAAGTGGATTTTCCAACAACCCCTAGCCCAATTTCTATTATTTCAATACGTACGCCAAAAGAAGGTAATTCGTCAAACCTTGGAAAAGGTATACCTCGATAAAAGTGCAGTTACGGACCAATTGGTAGAAGAAATTTATCGTCCTGCTTGCGATCCAGGTGCTTTTGATGTGTTCTCCTCGGTATTTAAAAATCCCCAAGGAGAAAAAGTCGATGTATTGTTGAAGCAGTTAACTTGTCCGTTGTTATTACTTTGGGGAGAAGCGGATCCTTGGATGAATACAAAAGAACGTTCTCTTAAGTTTCGACAGCACTATCCCCAACTCACAGAATATTTTTTACGAGCGGGACATTGTCCGCACGACGAAGTACCAGAACAGGTAAACCTTTTGTTGCGGGATTGGATTTTTTCTCAGGTTTCAAACTGAGTAATTCCTAAATTTTTAAACCAGGGCATATCATAACTATATGCCCGATACCAAACTGGAACTTCAAAAAAGCTGGGTTGCAGCCAAAATGTTAGCTGTCACAGACCGCACTTTTTAGCAATTGCTACTTGAATGCATGGTGAAAACACCTACGCAAACTGGAAAATCTAGGTATTTCAAGTTATAGATTTTACTCAATTTTTTTCAAGTTTAAATATACGGTCATAAAAGCTTTATATGTGATGGAGTAAGCTTTTGGCATGGCAAAATCCATCTTTACTACATCACATAAGATGCGTATTCTCAAAAATTTTATTTACACAGCGGCAGTTACTCTCTGTTTTTTGTCATGTGTCGGACAAAAAGCAAATGCCGGACAGCTTTACAACGGCTGGAATTACAGCATAGACGCCTTTGACGATGGTTCTGGTGGTGCTGTATATGACATCAAAGGCATAGCAATTAAAGAGTCGGGTGATAAAGTTTACGTAGCACTGACTGGCGGTATGCCTTTGAATGGAACAATGCACGATTCGGTGCATATCGGCTGGGGCGACTTGTTTTTTAACTTCTCTGGTCAAAACTTTCAAACTGCTAGCCAAACTGGGCAGTTATTTGCTGTTAAGTTTGCAGATTACGATGGTAGCTTATCAACTGGTGTTTATCAAAAAGTGACAGCAAAAAGTGTAACTGCAGAGCATGACGGCTACACTAGCTTGAAAGCTTATTACAACGCGGGTTTTAATAAAAGTAATACCCAAGGTACGGATTTAGCAACTTTACAGCAAGTTTACAACTATTACTATCCGACGGCGATCGCTCAAAATCCCACTACAAATAACACTCCTATTCTCAACGTCATTGCTTCCGGTACTAAAGTAGGCAATATCTCTTTGTTGGGTGCTAATGAATTAACTACTGCAGGACTGGATTTTGGACATTTTTCTGCTGCTGGAAGCCAGACGATTGGCTTTGCGTTTGACAAAGCATCCATCGGTACTGGTAGCTACATTGCTAGCCTTTACTTAGAGTGCGGAAATGATGGAGTGGCCCTCAAAGGCGAAATCAAATCTACGCCAGAACCTACTGCTACTGCTGGCTTGGTTATTTTCACAGTTGGTTTTGGAGCTGTGCAGATACGCAAGCGTCAAAAAGGCGTATTGGCTTAGCAATGACAGTGCAAAAACCTGGTCAACGGTGACCAGGTTCTGCAAAATCGTCAGTACTCAAATTATGTTATGGAAAAAGTTTACAACTAGGGTGTACACTCGTTACAGCAAACTCAGCACTTGTTGTTTTTCCGCTTTGGGATTTGGCCTTCCCTCCTTTTGATTGGGATAGTTGCCACTTTCATGATAATTATGCTGTTGGTTTGCTCAGGCTATGACAGGGGACACCGGGTCATTCGCCTGTTCGTTTGTTTTTTAGTGTCCTAGTATTTAGGATAGCAGCTTCAATATTTAGGACAACACTCTTTTAAATGAACGTCATAAGTATTTAAGCTTCTCAACAAATGAGTTAGTATTAGTTAAAAATTGCCACAGCAGAAGCAAACAGGCGTTTGCTCCTGGTGAATGAAAATTACCAATCCCACATCACAGAGTCGCCCTCAAAGCGATGGCTAACAATGCGTCCGATGGCGTCAATTTCTTGCAACTCCTCCTCGGAAAGTTGAACTGCAGCGGCTTGGGCGTTTTCTATGGCTTGTTCGGGGTAGCGCGCACCTGCGATCGCATGGGTTTGTGGTTGAGCGATCAACCAAGCAAGTGCTAGCTGAGCGAGAGTACAATTATGGCGTTGTGCAATTGGACGTAATTTATCCAAAGCCTGTTGGGCACGGACAAAATTTTCACCTTGAAACAACTTATTTTTAGCACGGTTATCTAGGGGATCGAATTTATGTTCGCCTGTAAACTTACCCGTGAGTAAGCCTTGGGCTAACGGTGAATAGGCGAGGATGGAAATATTATTTTCTATACAGTAGGGCATGGCATCCTTTTCCACTTGTCGCCAAAACAGAGAATAAGGTGGTTGCAAACTATCAATGCGTCCGTATTGCGCTGCTTGTTCCAGCTGGGCGCGGGAAAAGTTAGAAACACCAATAGCCCGGATTTTACCTTGTTCCTTGAGATAATTAAGGGCACTCATGGTCTCTTCAATGGGGACAACTTCAGTTTGAAACGAGCCCGAAGGCCAGTGAATTTGGTATAAGTCGATATAATCAGTTTTGAGATTTTTTAGAGAGCGCTCACAAGCTTCGATGACCAAATTGTACTTGAGGTGATTGGGAAAAACTTTAGTAGCATACTCAACCTGCGATCGCACATCGGACAAAGCTTCAGCAACAATTCGTTCTGAGTGTCCCTCACCATAGACTTCAGCCGTATCTATGGTAGTTATACCAGCTTCAAAAGCAGCTCGTATGGTTCGAATTGAGTCTGCATCTTCAATTCCTACCCACATTTTCTTACCAGCTTGCCAAGTACCCATAATAATAGGTGTAATATTGACGTCCGATGTACCCAAGCGTCGCTTTTCCATGTTTCAATCCTGACTGAAATGCCTTCTTCATATTATGGATAGATAAGTGGCAGGCAAATCATGCTACACCAGACAACAAACAGGTGTCAAAAGGAAAATTTTCATCTCTGTAGATAGTGACATACGACATTGAGCTTAGCGTTAAATAAAATCGGAGCTACGATAAATTCTTATGGAATTGCTTTTTCACGCGCTGAAAGAATGGGCTGTTGCCATCGCTGCTTTAGAAAGCGGCACAACCATTATGCTACTTCGTAAAGGTGGTATTCACGAACAAAACGGACACTTCCAAGTTGTCCAAAAACGAATTTTGCTGTATCCAACCTACGAGCATCAGCAACCTTTTCTGCTAAAACCAGAATATGCCCACCTTGTCTGTCCCGTGACGCCGGGTTTGCATCCGCAGCTAGTTCGCATTGGTAGTTGGGCGGAAATTACTGATATTTTCCCTGTTGTTGATGAGTCCATTGTTAACGCTTTACTTCCTTTTCATATTTGGAACGAGCATTTTATTAGCGATCGCCTGAAATGGAAACCGCGCCAACCTTTGTATGTTCTGTTGTTGCGCACTTACAAACTACCCCAAGTCCAAGAAATTTCCTACCGCAGTGAATATGGTGGTTGCAAATCTTGGATTGATTTGGCTGAACAAATTAATTTACAAGGTTCGCAACCCGTTTTGTCTGACTTTACCTACTCTCGATTAGTTGCAGAAATTCGCGATATTGTTGGCGACAAGTTTTATGCTCCCTGTGGAAAATAAGTCTGATTCATTTTAGCTGCTAATATGCCAGCGATTCCGAAAAATCGTATTGATATATACATACATATTTCTTAACACCACCTAACATGGGATGAACACAAGTGTTTTTCGTTGCCGCTTTTATCTCCACAGCATACTTATAACTGCTTTTGCGTAGCAGGTTAAGTATGCAATATTAACCATTTCTCGAGGAAAACAACAAATTATCCCACAAGATTGATGTTAGACTTGACAAAAGTCTGTCATTATGCTCTTGATGAAGAAACACCAAAGGAGTTTGCTATGCATAGAAAAATGTGCTGGTTGTCTGCATCTGGTCAAGATGGGGAAAAGGTTTTGCACTTGCAGACTGCACCTCATCATCAACCGTGGCGTCCTTACACTGCTTTTCCCCAATATTCGGTACCAGATTACAAAATACCAGGCGGTTCTAAAGGTTGGGCAACTTACCAAAAACTATTGAAAGCAGGCTGGACTTTAGTCCCGACAGCAGTAGCAAACGAATTTTCCACCTCGGTTACCCCAGTAGAACTATGAGTTAGTAGTATTATATGTTAGTTATATAGTTTAGTAGTTAACTTGTTAACTTACCACTAACGATTAATCTTTAGCTGCGTAGTTTTCAAAACCCTTCCGGAAAGCCTTCCCCACGAGGATCTGCTGCGCCTTCTAAGGTTCCGTCGGGCGCGATGGCGATCGCGTTAACATTACCCCAAGGTTTGGCTTCTTGTTTAATTTTATGTCCCCGACGCTGTAATTCTGTGAGAGTAAGAGCATCCAGGGCCAAAGGTTCTACTCGCAGCTCGTCGGGAAGCCACTGGTGATGAATGCGGGGAACAGAAACAGCCGCACCTACATCCATGTTGTACTCCAAAACGTGGAGAATAACTTGCAGCAGCTGAGTAATAATAGTAGAACCGCCGGGTGCACCCGCCACCAAGCGCAGGCGATTGTTTTGCGTCACAATAGTTGGCGTCATGCTAGATAAAGGTGCTTTGCGCGGTGCGATCGCATTGGCTTGACCACCCACCAAACCAAAAGCATTAGGTACACCTGGTGCAGTCACAAAATCATCCATTTCGTTGTTGAGAAGAATACCAGTTCCTGGCGTAACCACACCCGAGCCGAATCCGAGATTAACAGTAAACGTCAAGCTCACCGCATGATGCTGCTGGTCAACTACACTCAGATGACTGGTTTGAGCAGACTCGTAGCGGGGTGCGTAGAATTGCTCCCTAAGCGGGGAAGATTTTAGTTTTCTTAGCGCCAAGAAAGAGCGTTTGTCCTCAAAGGAAAGCAACCGTTGTAACGTTTCAATATCCACAGGCTTTACTTGTTTGGCGTCTTTGGCTCTGTACAAAGAAATTTGTGCGCGTCGCCACCGTGCGTAAGCGGGACTGATTAATTGTTGCACGGGTACCGTGACAAAATCTGGGTCACCTAACAGTTGGGATCGATCTGCAAAAGCAATCTTCATTGCTTCTACCATCAAATGAATTGCATCCGGGTGATGCCAACCCAAAGATTTTAAATCAGTATCCCCAATAATATTTAAAATTTCCAACAGATGTATGCCTCCAGAGGAAGGAGGTGGCATAGAACAAATTCGAGCTTGACGAAAATTTCCGCATACGGGAGTCCGCCAAATTGGTTTATAAGACCTTAAGTCTTCCAGAGTAATTAAACCACCATTTTTCTTCATATCATTAGCAATGGCAGCAGCAATACTTCCCGTGTAGAAACTGCGCGGGTTACGAGATATCTCTGTTAAAGTTCGTGCTAAATCTCGTTGCACCAGTCTTGTTCCTGGTTGGTACAATTTACCATTGCGAGTAAAAATTCTTCGGGCAGCTGGATTTGCCAAAATAACTTTTTGGCGGTTTTCATACTCTGATATAGAACGCCAAGTTATCCTAGGACTAAGGATAAACCCATTACTTGCCAAAGCGATCGCAGGTTTTAGCAGTTCTTTCCAAGACAATTTCCCATAGCGGCGATGAACTTCGTACAACCCCGCAACCGTTCCTGGTGTCGCCACTGCTAAGTAACCGTCAGTACTTGCATTTGCGCGTACCCTTTTTTGAGCATCCAAATACATATCCCTGCTAGCTTTGAGCGGTGCGCGTTCGCGGAAATCCAAAGCTTTAATTTCACCTGTTTGCGAGTTATACAATAACAAAAAGCCGCCACCGCCTATTCCCGCCGCAAAAGGTTCTACCACTGAAATTGCAAAAGCCGTAGCCACTGCAGCATCAATAGCATTTCCTCCCTTACGTAACATTTCTAACCCTGCTTTGCTCGCCAAGGGATGCGCCGAGACAACCATAGCTTTTTTGGTGCGTAACGGCAAGACCACAGTTGCCGATACTGTTTTTTGGCTACCACTGAGCAATGTCCAAAAACAAAGATAAAAACAGACCGAAAATATCCTCAAGTAGCGAAATTTGCGCATCTTTAGTAAATACGGCTGGATATGAAGGAGTGGTTAAAAGCCGGAAGGTCGCGGTCGCATTATTGCCGCCAATGAAATTTTACTCAACTTCCCACGCAAACAAAGCAAATTTTTATTACTTAAGTATTATTACAGTTGCAATTACATGTTTTTTGCTTGCTTTTGAGTAACTGGCATTATTTTTTACATTTTTTAGCAACTTTTGGTAGAGAATATTTGGCAATTTCGGTACACCGTAAGTAAAATAACTGCTATTTAACAGTTAGCTGAGATTTCATCGTCCTGTAGTAATTTGTATATAAACATACAAATAAAATCCAGTCGCTTGAATTCTATCGCGGCAAAGTTCTGCCCAAACATAATAGCTATGACCTATTCAAACCAATACGAGTAAAATGAGCACAAATTCCACAGGTAGCTACAGGTTTTTCCAAAAACTGTACCCTTTATCTCTCTTGGCACAACTAATTAGCAAACGCGCTACAGGTTGTTTAAGAGTATTTACTGATATAGCCTGTTGGCATATTTATTTAGAAGAAGGAAAACTTACATATGCCTCCTGTTCGGATAAACTATTGGAACGATTAGACAACCAATTACAAAAATTGAGTCAAAAAATTCCGACTCTGTTGAATGTAAATCGCACACAAATCCGATTGATGTTGGATACCAAAACTGAGAACCAACCATCACAAACAGATTATCTGGCTATATGTTGGTTGGTAAATCAGAACTATATCAATTCTGCACAAGCAGCAATTCTCATCGAAGAATTAGCCAAAGAAGTATTGCTATCGTTTCTAACCTTAAAACAAGGAAACTATGAATTTGAGCGCGAGACTTTCTGGGATGAATTGCCAAAATTTTGTTATTTGGACTTGCGAACGCTTGTAGAAGAATGTCAAAAACAATTACAACAACAACACGCTCAGCAATTAACATTTACCCTGCAACAGCAATCGCCACAAACAAAATCTTTTCCCACTCCCACAAAAGCAAGCATCGCAGCTGAACAACCATCATCGCTCGCAACAGATTTAGATGTTCCTGAGGACGATGACGAATCCTTGTATTTACCACCTAGCAACAAAAGTTTATATACAGTAGCTTGTATTGATGACAGTCCCACTGTTTTACATTCTATTAGAAGCTTTTTAGATGAAAATACATTTGCGGTAGTTGCAATCAAAGATCCTATTAAAGCTTTAATGGAAATTCTCCGCAGCAAACCAGACCTGATTTTGCTAGATGTAGAAATGCCAAATTTAGACGGCTACGAACTATGTTCTCTGCTACGCAGGCATTCTAATTTTAAGAATACACCCATAATTATGGTCACTGGTAGAACAGGATTTCTAGACAAAGCAAAAGCCAAAATGGTCAGAGCATCAGGTTATTTGACCAAGCCTTTTACCCAGTCAGATTTGCTCAAAATTGTCTGGAAACATCTCAAGTGATTGTTAATAACTAAAACTACGAAGGAGGAAATAAACAAGTGGTTTGGAATTTGCTAAATACTGTTTTAGTAGTGGAAGACTCTCCCAGTGAATTAGAACTAATAAGTCACTATCTGAAAGAAAGTGGTTTTAACGTTATCAAAGCAAAGGGAGCCAAAGAAGCTTTAGAAAAAGCAATATCACAACAACCAGATGTAATTATTACTGATGTAGTCATGCCAGAAATGAGTGGTTTTGAGTTATGTCGTTCTTTGAAAAAAAATCCATTAACCCAAAAAGTGCCGATCGTAATTTGCAGTTCTAAAAATCAAGACATAGATCGTTTGTGGGCAAAAAGGCAAGGTGCTAATGCCTATGTAACTAAACCATACACCCGCGAACAACTTTTAGGTGCTATTAAATCAGTAGCGGATACAAGCGATGAATAGTTCAGAACTGACACTAATTTTACAGTCTAACGGTAGTAATTTGGGAGATAACTATCTGAAGTTTCAACTACACAAACAAGCAGCTGCTGTTTTGTCAGTTAAATATATTCAAGAAGCAGTTATCGTTCCCGTGGAAACAGTTACTTCCATACCAAATATGCCCGCTTGTATATTAGGGTTAATGAATTGGCGCAGTCGTATAATTTGGGTAGTTGACTTGCCAAGAATGTTTAATTTAGAGCCGTTGGATTATCAATTTCGGCAGTACAACATTATTATTGTGCAAGTGGAATCAGAAACTTTGGGTTTAGTTGTACAAGAAATCAAAGGTACGGCAAAATTTTCGCTAGAAGAAATTTGCTCTCCTATCGGACAGGTAGCCTCCAGTTTAGTCCCTTATCTAGGCGGATGCATTGTCCAGCAACAAGAAATTCTTTTGGTATTGGATGCCCAAGCTATTGTGAAATCTTCTCTTCTATACGGCAATTAAATTTTCATCCTAGACATTAACTATTATTGGAATTTATTTATGTTTCATAAAACTGATGCAACTCATAATCATGATGCCCAAATGCCAGAACCAATAATTTCATCGCCAGAAGTTAAAGATGGTCTGGTCAAATTACCCAATCTTTCCCCACAGGAGAAAACTACCCAAAATTATTTAGCAAATGGCCTTATTAATTTTTACAAGCAGTTTGGCTGGAGTACAAAAGCAACTTTATTTGCCATTGCAATTAGTACGCTACCTGTATTAGGATTTGGTATATTAACGTACAAATTTTCTAGTCAATCTCTGGCTGAAAAAATTATTGATGCTAGCAAAATAGAAGCTGTTATTTTAGCAGACAAAATTAATCGTTTTATGTGGGAGAGGTATGTTAATGTCCAAATAATTTCAAATTTATCAATTTTAGAAGATGTCTCTCTAAAAAATAAAAAAAACAAGCAGGAATTACTAGAGCAATGGCTGCAGAAAGATAAAATATTCAATAATATCTCTGTTTTTGACCGTCAAGGCAAATTAATAGTTACGTCCTCCGGAGAACCCCCTCAAAATCCTCAAAACCAGCCGTATTTTAAAAATTCGATTCAAGAAGACCATCCGATAATTTCTGGAGTAATAGCAAACAATATTTACTTAGCAGCACCTGTAAAAAATAGAGTAACCAAGGAAATTATTGGTGTAATTGTAGCGCAAATGCCTCTGAAAAATATAGAAGAATTAATCAAAAGCTACAAGGGTATGAATGGTACAAATTATTATTTAATTGATGATACGGGGCAGATTTTTGCAGCTAACCAACAGGCAGATATAGGTAAAAATATTCACAAAGAATTTGCAATTGACGAGAAATTACATACTGCTAAAAAGGTAGTTGCTCAAACAATTATTCATCCCGAAACTCGAAGCAAACGACTAATTAGTTTGGCCAGCTTAGAACAATTATCAGACATGCCCAACCTCAACTGGGAAGTAATGCTTTCCGCTAGTAGCAAGACGGTATTTGCACCTCAAAAACAATTGTTGGTCAAAATTGCCACAACGACAGGAATAATAGCAATAATAGCAGCAGCGATCGCAACTTGGCTTGCCAAACGTATTACCAAACCAATTTTGCAGGCAACAGCAAAAGTAGCAAAACTGAATCAAGGCGGACTCAACTTTAGCGATTTTACCGTCAAAAAAGAAGACGAGCTAGAACTTTTAAATGCAAACATCAACCAAATGGCGGTGCAACTCCAGTCTTTATTGCAAGAGCAACAAAAAGATAGCGAACGAGCAAAACTACTTGCAGATATGACTCTACGCATTCGCTTGTCCCTTACTATCGAAGATATTTGTCAAACAGCAGTCAGAGAAATTCGCCAAGCACTCAAAGCAGATCGAGCAGTCATTTGCAAACTAGATAACGATGGATGGAACGGTCAAGCGATCGCTGAATCGGTGAATATCGATTACCCGAAAATGTATGGAGTTACAATTGATAACACATGTTTTGGCAAAATGGATGCCAATATTTGTCAAAATGGTGAAGTGCAGGCGATCGCCAACATTTACCAACAGTCAAACCTCAAAGATAGCGATGCATGCATTAAGTTTTGGGAGAAATTTGCAGTTAAAGCTAGTTTGATTGCACCTATTTTTCAACAACAACAGCTGGTTGGTTTGCTCATGGTTCACCAGTGCGACAGTCCGCGTTTGTGGCAACTAACAGAAATTGATTTATTGAAACATTTAGCAATGCAAATCGGCTATGCTTTGGAGCAAGCAGAACTGCAAGAAGAATTAGAACAAGCAAAAGCGATCGCAAAGCAATCCTCCAGCAAAGAACGAGAACAAAAAGAAGCTCTGCAAAAACAACTGCTCCAGCTACTCGAATGCGCAGAAACAGCAGCATCTGGTGATTTGAGCGTGCGCGCGCCTGTTGGTGCTGGGGAAATAGGTACCGTTGCTGACTTTTTCAACTCTATCGTTGAAAGTTTGCGAGAAATTGTCATACAAGTCAAAACTGCTGCTAAAAGCGTTGATGACGCCATCGGTACTAATTCCGAAGCGATTCGCCAACTTGCACGAGAAGCGGAAATTCAAGCCACCGAAATTGACCGTACTCTCGATGCTATGACTCGGATGACACAATCTATTCAAGCAGTAGCCCAAAGCGCCCAACAAGCCACCGTCATAGCAGAAAATGCTTCTGCAGCAGCTGCTAAGAGCGGACAAGCAATGGACTCAACGGTACAAAACATTTTACACCTACGGGAAACTGTAGGTGAAACTGCTAAAAAAGTTAAACATTTGGGAGAATCTACCCAACAAATTTCCCGCGTTGTTGCCCTAATCAACCAAATTTCTCTGCAAACTAACTTGTTAGCCATTAACGCTGGAATTGAAGCAGCACGAGCGGGCGAAGAAGCTCAAGGTTTTGTGGTCATTGCTGAAGAAGTAGGCGAATTAGCAACAAAAGCAACAGCAGCAACAAGAGAAATAGAGCAAATTGTCGAGAACATTCAACGGGAAACTAGCGAAGCAGTGCAAGCTATGGAAGTGGGAACCTCCCAAGTTACAGAAGGTGTGCGCGTCGTTGCAGAAGCAAAAAACAGTCTCAACCAAATACTGGAAGTAGCAAAGCTTCTTCATGACTTGGTACAGTCCATTTCTGGTGCGACAGCGTTTGGAGTCGAAACATCGCAAGTTGTTAGTGAATTGATGAAACAAATCGCTGTTATTTCCAAGCACACCAGTGACTCTTGTTTGCAAGTTTGCTCTGGTTTGCAAGAAACTGTATACATTTCCCAGCAATTGCAGAGCACTGTCAGCGCTTTTAAGGTCTATTAGTTGTCTTGATAACGCACAAATTTTCTGCCTTCATCCATGACTGATAACTAATGACTCGGGACAAAAACTATGTCGCACTACAAAGAAGTTGAAATCCAGATGCAGTTTCTGGAAGAAGCAACAGATTACCTCAATACCCTAGAAGCAATATTGCTGGAAATTGAAAGTAACAATCGCATTCCGCCAGAGAAAATTAACACCGCCCTCAGAGCTACCCATTCCATCAAAGGTGGTGCAGCAATGATGGGATTTCGCGAACTGTCAGATTTAGCACACCGCTTGGAAGATTGCTTTAAAGTTTTAAAAACCCACAAAAATTCTCTGGAACTGGACACGGAGCTACAAAGTTTGCTGTTCGAGGGAGTTGATTGGTTGCGTCAAATTGTCGAGTTGCACTTTCAAGGAAATGCTATTGACCAAGAGTGGTTGAGTACCTTTTGTTATCCAGTTTTTGCACAACTGCACCAACGTTTGGGCGATCCCACCTGGGAAGATGCTGCAACCATTCTTTCTCCAGAAGACGACGGACAAAATATCATACCCCTGCTTTTTGAAACAGAGGTGGAGGGATATTTGCAGCAGTTGGAAACTTTGTTGCAGTGCGTCTATGGGGGTTCCCCCCACTCATCACTGTCGGTACAGCACCAAGAGCAATCCCAACTCAAACAAAAAGTTGCAAATATGGCTGCAGATCTGGGTGGTTTGGGGGAAATGCTGCAAATAAAAGCTTTTGTTCAGTTGTGCGACTCAGTGATAAAGTATTTAGAAACTGCTTGTCATCCTTCTGAAATTGAACAAATTGCCCGTGCTGCACTCGCAGCGTGGCGGCGATCGCAAGCTTTGGTACTTACCAATCAGCTTAGTTGCTTACCAACAGAAATTGACCTTGATCGCTTTGCTGCTATTGAGAAAGAAACGATCGCTCTTGGGTATGATACTTTGGTGGCAAAATTTGCAAATGAAAGCAATCCTCAAAGCACCTACCAAACCACTGTCCTATCTTCTATTGCTGAGCCGACTGATAGTAAATTTGTTGCTCAAGCCAAAGTTTCACCCCATACCGCTACTAAAGAACGGGAAACTTCTGAAAATACAGTTAGAGTACCCAGCAAGCAACTAGAACAAATTAACGATTTATTCTCGGAATTAATTATCCAGCGCAACGGACTGAACTTGCAAATCGAAAAATTGCACAAGTTGGTCAAGACTCTTCATCAACGAGTACAAATGCTGGAGCGAGAAAATCAGCAATTGCGTGTAGCTTATGACAGAATAGCCACAAAGGGCGCGATCGCATCTTCCGCCATCCATGGTAATACAGATGAATTAGCATTAGATTATACTTACAAAGACCAGAACAGAGAAAACAAGTTTGATGTCCTGGAAATAGATCGCTACAACGAATTACACCTGCTTTTCCAGGAAGTCATGGAGACTGTAGTCCAGGTACAAGAAATTACCGCCGATATCCAACTTAGCCTAGAAGATACAGACCAAATTGCTAGAAAGCAAAACAAAACATCAAAGCAGTTGCAAAGAAAGCTGACGCAATTGCGAATGCGTCCCCTCTCTGATATTGTCGATCGCTTTAAGAGAGCTGTGCGGGAGTTGTCTGTAGAATACGGCAAAAATGTCCATCTCCAAATTCATGGTGCTAATACTCTTGTAGAACGCAGCATTCTCGAAGCTTTAAATGAGCCTTTAATGCACTTGGTGCGAAATGCTTTCGACCACGGAATCGAAGACGCGGCGACGCGGCGCGCTCTTGGTAAGCTAGAACAAGGATTGATTGAAATTACAGCAGCTCACCAGGGGAATCGCACAATCATTACGATTAGAGATGACGGTCGCGGTATCGCTGCAGACAAAATTCGTGCTCGCGCTTTAGCTATGGGATTGGATGAACATCTGCTCGCGCAAGCTAGCGACGAAGAATTATTATCGTTGATTTTTGAACCGGGATTTACCACCTGTGAGCAAGTCACAGCATTATCCGGTCGCGGTGTCGGAATGGATGTGGTGCGCAAGAACCTCAAAAAAATCCAGGGAGATATCAAAATCGAAACCGCTGTAGGAGTAGGAACAACTTTCATTTTGTCGGTACCGCTTTCCTTCTCAGTGGCGCGAGTGTTGTTGGTAGAAAGTTCGCGCATGCTCTTAGCTTTTCCCACAGATGCTATTGTAGAAATCTTTTTACTGGCAAATGAGGATGTTGTTTCCATGGCAAACGGTCAAGCAGTTAACTGGCAAGGCAACATCTTGCCATTAATTAATCTCAACAGCTACCTCAAATTTCATTGTCCGCGCTACGACCTTCCCAACTTGGATACTCCCCCAACTATTAACGCCACTAGCGTGTTAATCGTTGGAGATAAAAATCAACCCCAAGCAGTGCAAATAGATCGCTGTTGGGGTGAAGTGGAAGTTGCAATCCGCCGCGTTGAGGGTAGCATTCCCCTACCTGCTGGCTTTAGTAACTGTACCATCCTCGGTGATGGTCGAGTTGTGGCTTTGGTAAACGTCGGCGAATTATTGTACAAAATCACCACTGGCGAGCATACATCCAAAACCAATCAACTATCACCCACAAAAAGATTAAAAACCGTTTTTCTCAATCGTTTTGAACCTCAAACCACCCAACCTCTACCAAAACCCAAAGGTACCGTTTTAATCATCGATGACTCGATTAATGTCCGGCGCTTTTTAGCACTAACTTTAGAAAAAGGAGGTTATCGAGTAGAACAAGCTAAAGATGGTCAAGATGCGTTGGAAAAACTGCAAGCAGGCTTGCAAGTTCAAGCTATAATTTGTGACATCGAAATGCCCCGCGTTGACGGTTATAGTTTTTTAGGGCGCGTGAAATCTAACGAACAACTGAAAAACATTCCAGTAACAATGTTAACTTCCCGCAGCAGTGACAAACACCGACAACTTGCAATGCAACTGGGGGCCGTCGCTTACTTCTCCAAACCTTATAACGAGCAACAATTGCTGCGAACGCTAGAGGAAATTATTTTTCCCTTTTTAGGAGCAACTGAAAATTGAGGGTGTTTGTGCACTTGCTAGTTAGCTTTGCAGGCAATATGGAATTTCTTAGGGAATTTTTGTTGCTATCGCTCCCGGGAAAGAAGTTATTTCTCTCAAAGAACATCTACCATAAGTTTAGCGTGCCGGATAACATGACTCAAAGCATGCTTGCTACTAACCAACAGTTCCAGTCATTTTCAACTCCAGAGGTGTAAAATGACAATTACTTTAAATCACACCATCGTACCTGCACGAGATAAAAATGCAGCAGCGCAGTTTTTTGCTCGCATTTTTGGTTTACAGGTAGAATCTATTGGTCATTTTCCAGCTGTACGCGTCAATGACACCTTAACATTTGACTTTGACAACAGAGAAGAATTTGAGTCCCATCACTACGCTTTTCATGTCAGCGATGAGGAATTTGATGCTATCTTTGCACGGGTCAAAGAAGCTGGTTTAGAATACAGCAGTGACCCCATGCATCGGAACAAAGGCCAAATTAACCACAGAAATGGAGGTCGTGGCTTTTATTTCTACGACCCCGACGGTCACAACCTAGAAGTGTTGACCCGGGCATAAAGATTATTTTTTGACTAAAATATAAGCCGTAGCATACTCAGGTAATTGCTTGACATACTGTCCAAATTCCTGGCGATCGCGAAAAATACCAGCTAGGAAATCTAGTTGATGAAGGTTGGGTAAGAATGCTCCGCCTGTGTCTGCAATCACTCCCATTTGCAGGCGTTTGCGTCCCCTTTGGGGATACTCAAGCACGATTAATTTTCCCAAGCCAATATTGAGCACATCTCCCGCAAAAGTCACTCCCGGTTTAATAGAAATTTTGGCATCTATTTTGTAGCCATAGCCTTTAATAGTATCAACTTCTCTAAAATACCAATAACGCTTTTGTGCTCTGGCTGGAACCCCTTGCAAATAGGGCATTTCATTACTTCTATCCACATTAAAAAATGCCCTAGTACCATCGGGGAATTGAACTTGGATTGTTCCCTCCATTAACGCTTCTTCAAAACCGTCACGGCTCAAATAAACCAGTTTTTCCACTTTGCCATATTCCCTTCCTCCCGGTTCATAAATACCTGACAAAACTTCTTGTTTTGTATATTTAGTATAGAATTTATTGGCAGCAAAATTATCTTTTAAACTATAAAGAGGTACGTTAAAAGTGGCAGTTTTTTGCCGAGAACCTGGGTGGGTAAAAATAGCATATTTTGTAATTCGCAATCGCTTCTGAGCAGGGTTTTGGGGATGATAAGCGACCCATTTAATGACGCGAAAATTACTGTTAATAAAACTGGGGTTTTGTAACCGAGTAGGTCGTTTTTGAGCAATATCTTCTTGCAAAACAGCAATCATAAAATCTAAAGTTTTGAGAATATCTTGTACCGTCACTCCCACCGTACCCGGTAATCCAGCACGCAGAATATCCGGATCTTGCGAAGAATAATTTTGGAAATATTTTCTGGTGTTGATTAAAACAAATAATAAATCTGCTGGACGGAAATTTATCTTTGTATTTGGTAATTTCGCTGCAGTGAAAACTTGATGACCGCGAACGCTATATTTATATTTTTTTAACTCGTCGAGCACTTTGTAGGATGGTGCTTGGGACCCAGATAAAAATATTGGCTGGGAAATCCCAACCTTCTGGAAATTAGCAATTTCAGAAAACTGCTGGTCTGGGTAACTAAGCTGATTAGTAGTTGATTGCTTGCAACAGCAACCACCCGCAGCGATCGCTGACAAAAAAGCAAAACCCGCCATCAAACAAAATTTGCGACCAAAAAAAATACTCATAAGTTTTAGCTAAGCGAAGAAGCTACGTTCACTAGTAGAAACTAAAGGCTACTATACACAGCTTATATTTACCAGAACATGCGGTTGAGGAAGTTGTGCAAAAACTTTATTTGTTCTGGTTGCTGGTAATTTTTTGGTAAAAGTTCGCTCAAAGCTGCTTGCAACTGCTCTGTAACTTCCTGTACTAGCTGTGCTTTTGGACGATTTTGTTGCGGAAAAACTAAAGGTTTCCCAAAACGCACAGTTAGTTCTTTGCCCAAATACAAATCTTGAGTGCCGATGAGTGCTACAGGTAGAATTGGTACTCCAGAACGCAAAGCATAAATTGCAGCGCCTCGTTTGAGAGAAGCAGACAGCTGACCCTCAACATTACCAAGTCTTCCTTCTGGAAACAAAATTATTCCCTCGCCACGTCGAAAAATATCTTGAACAATACGATCTATCCTTCGTAAAGTCTCTATGGAATTTCCTTGGGGAACATACTTTTCAATATCCGCTGCTAGTTTGGCTAAATCTTTTCTTCCCTTTTTCGCCGCTTGGACAACTGCTATTTCTTCCTTCCAGAGGCGTTCTATGGGTATAACTCCCTTCGCCAGTCCCAGAAATAAACGTTTCCACCATCGGTTATAAAGAGTGCGAGCATCACCTAAAATGTAGTAGTAGGGACGTTCTGGTAGCTCTGACAGCAGCAAAAACGGATCGATGTGATTGAGGTGATTGGCTGCAACTAAAGCTGCAGTTGTAGGAATGCACTCTGGGAACTCAACTTTGACTCGAAACAAAGCGTGTATTAAAGTTCGCAACACTTTTCGTCGTATCTCGGCGTTAATTTTGCGCTCCGAACCACCTTCTGCAACTGCTTCTTGTGACAATAAAGCTTGGCGAATCATGGCGTTGGTGTGGCGATCGCGCGCATAAGCAACACCCTCTTTTGCCCTTTGGATTGTTTCTGGTGTTAGTGGTGGCAATATTGCCGTTTGTGTATCCCTGGACTGGGAAATCAGCGGACTGTTGGACATAAGCTTGATGAGCAACTTTTAAAAGCCGTATAACTGAAACACTGGTGGCTTTTAGCTTGCCTTGGCACCGACTCGGGGTAAGCTGTTATTCTATTTCTCAACCAATCTACTAACACTAAACAATCATTACAGCAGCTGGGCTCGAAACAGCAGGCGGTTTACTAAACGTCACAAGTAAGCCAAGCGGAATCATTGTATTTATTATAACCAATAAAAAAGCTCTCTTGCCTTTAGCACACAAGAGAGCGGCGGTGTGGCGTGAGGAGCAATATTAATATTTGCTTTCAGCGATTCTACCAAACTTATCAGAAAAAAAGAGAAATGTAATTACCAAAGTTTGAAATTTATCTAAAATTACTTAACCATAACTCTGGCAAAGGCGACTTTACCGTTAGTTTTGCAAAATCCATATTCTGTGACATACTCCCATCGCCGCCCTTCGGGATGGCGTGGGGCTGCTGTCGGGAATTGTTCAAAAGTTTGCTTTTGGCATCCGAGCCAAAAAGAGTGTCTGAGTTCTCAGTTACATTTAATACCAAAAATTTCCCTAATAACTCGGGTTTTAACTGAGTCGGAGCAAACATTCAAGAATCAACTTTTGATTGACCAAGGAGTAAGGTTGAATTGCCAGAGCACGGCGAAAAGCAGCGATCGCCTTAGAATATTCTGCCAAAGCAACATAACACAACCCCAGTCCGTGCAGTGCACCAAAATGGTAAGGATTGAGCTGAATTGTCATCAGACAATCTGCTATGGATTTTTCATATTTGCCGATACTGTAATAAAGATAAGCACGTCGATTCCAGGCTTCCGCAAAGTCTCGTTGCTTGTTAATTAATTCTGTTAGCAACCCTTCCGCTTCAGCGATTTTACCTGAATCCATTAACTTTTGACTGCGCTCGATCATCTCCAGACCATAAATTCCCTTTTGTTGGTACCAAATACGCCAAAGTTTTTTGGTGGCTCGTTCGCGCACCGCTTCATCGGGATTTTTTAAATCTTCAAGTAAGGAATTGACAAATAAAGAATCCATGAATCCAAACTAAGTAATAGTATCTATAGATTCGCATAAAACGTTTTCAAAATTTACTTCTTAACTGACCTTTTAAATTTGACTTTAAATATTGCCAAGTCAAGTCATTAACGTATTATTTGCAGTTTGGAATAGGAGCGATCAAAAACTATTTCATTTGGCAGTTACAGGTCGCTCGCCTTATTTTATCTGTGATTTCACCCAGCTAGAACCAGTGGCTGATTATGTCATTGCAGTTATATACGAGCAATACCCCCATCTGCGGGGACATTTGGAAGCTGGAGGAATACCGCGTTTGTCCAAGTTGCATCAAAAGTTAGCAGCGCTGACACCGCTACAAAAAGCTATTGTCAAGTTCGATTTAGCCATCCCTAGCGTGTTGTTAGATGCTGGTGCTGGCGAGTGCTGGTATTATCGCGAAACAGAGACTGGTCTGGTTTGGACATGCTCTGAAGGCTTGGCGATCGCTAGTTTGCAAATGTTCTTGCCAAGGTGATTTTCCAGCGCTCGCAACCAACCTCTACAAGTCGATGCTTGGAAATTGCAAGCGTCAACCGAACAACAACTAGCAGATGCTTTTCAAGTCAATTCCGAAAATGTCCTGCTTGGAATCAAGGTAAGGTTAAAATTACTACAAAATCTTGCCCAAGTTTTACCAGTATCCATGCAGATGTACCTATTTACACCACAGCTTTACACCACAGCCATTGATTATTCGGAACCAAGTGTAAAATTACTCATCAACAAATGCTGATCGCGCTTGCTGAGTAGCTCGTAACTTTTCCTCTAAAGCTGACCAGTTTTCCCGCTCGATCCAGCCGATTAATTCATCTAAGTTATGACGGTACTTTTGCAAAGACTCAAGCAATGCTTGTCGGTTGTATTGTGCCATCATCACTCCTAACTGTGGATTTCCACCTCCAACGCGACTGGTATCTCGAAAACCAGAACTCGCTAATTTTTGCGCTAATTGTAAAACCTGTGCATCAGTTTCACCCATACAAGCAGCAATTAAACAAGCACTGACCATCACCGGTAAATGGGAAATCCAACTTACAGCCCGGTCGTGGTCTTCTGGAGGACAATGGTAAACAGTTGCTCCTAGCTGGCGAACAATTTCCTCCACTATTGTTATTGCTGCTTTTTGAGTGGCATCTGTTGGAGTTAATACATAAGGTCGAGCCACAAATAAATTCCTCCGAGCCGCCTCAATACCGCTATCTGCTGTTCCCGCCATGGGATGACCACCAACAAAATTATCCCACATGGAAGAAACGGCCTGCACTATAGGTAATTTTACTGATCCCACATCAGTAATGATGACATTAGAAGGTAAATGAGCGATCAATTGTCTGACCGTGGGAATAATTAGTCCAATAGGTGTACAAATGAATACTACCTCGGCGCTGGCCAGCAAGTTTAGATCCACTGAAGCTTCATCTGCACAGCCATTAGCTACGGCCTTTGTGCAGGTTGATTTCCGGCGACTCACACCAAAAACGTAATGTCCTTGCGATCGCAAATCTAAACCTAGCGAACCGCCGATTAACCCCAGTCCTAAAATACCAATTTTCATTCTGATTTGGAAATTACATCTTTTCAATAATTTCAATGTAGTTGAGCAATTATTCAAGTTGCCAAACAGTCAGGTAGCTTCATGACTGTACAGGATTGAGAGACTTTAGCGGGATATATCCCTGTCGGAAGCTAACCTTGGTGACGCCAAACTCGCTCGGGCAAATTTTAGTTACGCTAATTTGCGGTACTAATGTGAATGGGTAGACCTCAGTTCTGCAGGCGATCGCTTTTCAATGAAACTTTACCTGCAATTCGGATTGTTGTTGATAAACCCCTAGACTGAGAAGCCAAGAAAAGCGATCGCCGGCGCCTATTACCACATTGCCCAACAATATACACAATTGCAGCAATCCCCCAGCATGGCGAGCAGACGCTGCGGTACGGTGTTTACCTTCCTTACCACCGTCTATCTTGCTATTGTTTCCTTTCAGGATGCTCCAGCCACCCAAAACAACATTCATCAAATCCTGGCGATTTTATCTAGTGAAAATATTTCTGCCCTTGGTGCGGTGAAAACCGAGTATTTGCAGCAATTAAATTAAATAATTAAAAAATCTTTGACCAATTACAGCTAAATTGAAATTCTTTCATGCAGCAACCCAAACTATTCTAACTAATTAGAGTGCTTCTAGCTTAAATTTTACATTATCACCCTGACTTTAGGAAAACATTTCTCGAACACTGGGAAGTTGATGCTTCTATCTACGATGAAAAATTTTCAGAAACGAATAACACAACTGTACCTCCTTTAAGTACGATTGTTGATTTTCTGAAAGGATTCCATTACATATCTTAAATTAGTTAATAGTAGTTTCCTACCAACTACTATTAAATTTCAGGAGATACAAAATGCGCGATTCCTTTAATCGAATCATGGGTAGGACTCGCTATGTAGTTTGTCGGATCATGCTGCATTTAAGTGGGTCTGAGGTGGCACCAATTTTGGGAGTATTAAATCGTGCGGCCCGGGAAGCGATCGATGCTGAAGGCGACATGGAAGTTTTGGGAGAAGGATTGGTAGAAATATGCGAAACCCTGCTGCGGTACGAAGAATACTGGTTTGCTGCAGCCAATGAAGGCGATGTTTTTTGGGATGAGGGAGAAGCAGGAGATTACTTTAATGAATTGTTTACCGATTCTGCTCAAAGATACGGTACCGAGGTAGATTTACACTCTAGTTCTTCCTTTGACGAATCCTTTTCCGTACCCGTGACACGCAATGTAATCATTATGATTACAGTTGCTTTTGAAGGAGAAGCACCAGAACTAGAAACCGATCTTGCGAACATTCCCGCACTTAAGGAAGCTTTGAAAGCACTTATTAACCTGCACTACAAACACAAACTGCGGGCTATTCAAGTACATTTCTCACCAGCACAATTAGGCGATGAACTTACCAACGACCAAATTTTACAGCACTATCCAGAATTGATTCCCTTGTAACTTGTACGGTCATCTGTACTTAGCACGGGCAAAAAGAAATTGTTAAGCTCAAAGATGGGGATAATGGAAAATGCTGATGAAAGTTTTACGTCAATTTACAATTGTTTTTTTAGCGCTGAGTTTGTGTCTGACGACAGTTGCCTGCAGTGGAGGAGCAAACCAAACGACATCGCCATCAAAAAGCATTACTCAAACATCTGGAGTTAGCAAGCTCAGCGATGGCCAGTATCCAGTCCAGCAAGTAAGCTACAACGATGCCAATGGAGAATACACTCTGTTTTTACTGGGTACAACACCTCCAACCTTCAGAACCGAAAATTTACAAATGGCCCGACTTACGGATGAGGAAATCAAGCAGGGTAAAAAAAGTTATTTAAAAGTTGAGAACGGACAACCGATTCTCTACTTGACAGATGATTTTAAAATAGAATACATCCATAACGTCACCGAAACCCGCACGGATCCCCAAACGGGACGGCAAGAAACAGTTGTGGTACGCCAAGAAAATGGTTTCTGGGCACCTTTTGCAGGTTCTTTAGCTGGAGCGGTGGCTGGTCAAGCAATTGGTAATGCATTGTTCAGACCCCATTACTACGTACCACCGGTGTATCAGCCGGGAGTTATAGTAGGTTACGGCGGTTATGGCAGAACTTATGAAGATGCGATTACAAGTTACCAGCGTCGTTACAATCAGCCGCCACCAGTAGTAAGGAATCGTACAGCTTTCCGCACCACAGGCAGTATTAGAAGAACATATCCCGGTGATTCCAGCGTGCGTAGTGCACCGAGCACTGGGACTGGAAGTCGCGCCACAGGTTCCGGCTACGGTAGCAGCACTCTGAGGTCTTCGGGAAGATCTAGCGCCACCAGACGCAGTCCTGCTTTTGGTAGTGGTGGAATTTCCGCACCCCGGCGAACAACAGGTTTTGGCAGAAGGCGCTAGTACTAAGATGCGGTGAGGGGAGAAAATTCTCGCCGTCACCGCCTTTGATTTGGTAGTGTTTTCATCTCAAGCTAATGCCACGGCTGGTTGCGGCCAGCGTCCCATAGCCTTGCCAATTACCGCTAGTTCTTGCATCAGCTGGTCGAAAGCTTCTGGTGTCAAAGACTGAGGACCATCTGATAAAGCTTTCTTGGGGTTGGGGTGGACTTCGATCATCAGAGAATCGCATCCTGCAGCGATCGCCGCCATAGACATTGAAGGTACGTAAGCAGCCCAACCGGTACCGTGACTGGGATCGATCATAATCGGCAGGTGAGTCAAGTTTCGCAGTACCGGTACTACCGATATATCCAGGGTATTGCGGGTGTACTGGCGGTCAAAGGAGCGAATTCCCCGTTCGCACAATATAACATTTGGATTTCCTGCCGCCAGGATATATTCGGCAGCCATTAACCATTCTTCAATAGTTGCTGACATTCCCCGCTTCAGGAGAACTGGTTTTGGTTGCGCTCCCACTTTCTTGAGCAGGGAGAAATTCTGCATGTTTCTTGCGCCTACCTGCACTATATCGGCAACTTCCACAATTTTGTCCAAGTCAGCAGTGTCCATCACTTCCGTAATCACACCCAATCCGCTGACTTCTCGTGCTCTGGCCAGCAATTCTAAAGCGCTCTCTCCATGACCTTGAAAAGCGTAAGGCGAAGTCCGGGGTTTGTATGCACCACCTCGTAAAAACTTAGCTCCAGCTGCTTTCACGCGCTGTGCTGTCTCGATAATCATTTCTTCATTTTCTACAGAGCAAGGACCGGCAACTACCACCAACGGGTGGTGTTCGCCAAACACTACAGTCCCGTTAGGAGTGTCTACTACCACCTCCGAAGCTTCTCCGTGACGATATTGACGGCTAGCTCGTTTGTAAGGTTGCTCTACCCGCAGTACTTGCTCGATCCAGGGACTAATTTCTTGAATTTGTAGCGGATCTAAATCGGCAGTATCGCCCACCAGACCAATCACTACCTTATGCTTTCCAACAATTTTTTCTGGTGTTAGCCCCCAGGTACGAAGTTCTTCGCTGATGCGGTTGATTTCCGCCTCAGGAGAACCAACTTTCATGACTACAATCATGCTATATTCCCTGATTAGTTGTTTTGATTTTTAAATATCTGCTAATCAGTTGTGATTGGATAGTAGCTAATTGGGAAATTTTACCCCTACCCAATTTGCAGGCGGGTAAAGATAAATGTTTTGGAAACCCGCCTCCGCTGAACTATTAGCTAGGAAACCAAAATTAAATACAGCGCTTAGCTCTCAGTTTTTATGCTACTAAAAATCGGGACAAAAAAGAAAGCATAATTTTTGAATTTTTGATGAGTAATGTTGAAGCGATCTTCAAAAGATAACTTCAACATTTGTTTCCCATCTCGCCCAAACGCACGCATCCAAGCTTGTAAGCTTTATTTGAGCGCTAGCGATTATGTATTCTTTTGCCGAGTTTCGCGCCAAGCTGCAACCATCCGCTCCCAATTGGTGATAAATTCATTCCAACCCAGCAAAGTGCCTACTCGCTGTTCATCCCAGCAAGCGGACAAAGCACCGTAAGAAATTCCCAAAACTCCCATTCCAAAAAAGGCCATGTTGACTAACAACACAGCAACGGGAGGCAATCTGATTCCGGTGTATTTCAACAGTAAATAACTAACAATCAAACAGCTAATACCTAAAGCAGTTGGCACTCCAGAGAAAGCAGCAATTCGACGTATCATTCGTTGGCTGACTACCTGAGGAATGGCAATTTCTTCTTTGGTATAGCGTGGCTTCTTTTTCTTCTGATTTCCGGATTCTTGCTTGTTGACACAAGCAGAGCTGTTTGCAGCTTTAGCTGTTTTTTGGCGCTTGCTTTTTGGTTCAAAAGGTAAGCGATCGCCTTCAGATTCAGCAGACATAGGCATTGATAACTTTATCCACGAATACCGAGACGAGAAATCAGCTCCTGATAACGCTCTCGGTTTTCCTTCTGAATATAAGATAAAAGACGTTTGCGCTGACCGATCAGCTTCAACAATCCCCGGCGAGAAGAAAAATCTTTTTTATTAACTTGGAGATGTTCGCTGAGGCGGTTGATGCGTTCTGTCAGCATCGCGATTTGGACATCAGCAGAACCAGTATCGGTTTCGTGTACCTGGTATTGAGAAATAATCTCTTGTTTGCGCTGTTGCGTCAGAGCCATGATTCCAATCAGTAATCTCAACATTATATGTGCAGCAGTCTCCCATCTTACCACAGCCATTATGCTGTCGGATAAGCTATTGTTTAGGCATTATTGCCCAACACATTGCCACACAGCAGATACCAGCACCAAAAAAATTAGAAATACAAACTCACTTGCGTAGCCCTTAAAGGTCCACAGCCACAAGCTACCGAAGCAGTCTTAAAGTGGCTCGCTGTCCATTTCACCCCATTCTGACCTTTTCTACACGTTCGCGAACAGACAAATCAATATTACTCCATCCTCGATACCCACAACAACAGCAAGTTTAGCTGGTGGATTCCCATCTGTTAATTACCCTCAACTGTTAATTGTGCTTTTTAGATTTAGCTTCACCCAATACCTGGAATTCTCACCATCCTTGCAAGCTAATCGCTGTTGCTTTCCTTGCAGTTTTTGAGCATCCCTGACAGACTTCAATCCTCCAAAACAATTACTCGGTCATCGTTGATAGCTTGTGCAGGAAATCTTTGTGAGTATCGGCAATTTGATTGTGAAGTTTGGCAATCCTTAATCAAGTCACTTCCAACAAGAGGCGCACCAAATTTAAAGGAGAAGCTGACCAAGTTCCAAGCTTTCAATATACTGAAATTGTTAATGCCTTAAAAGGGGTATCTATCGTAGATACGGTTAAGCAAGATACCCCAAGCCTGATGGAAAACAATCCCTACGGAGTTCTGGTTACTTAATTATATGTTTGGGAAAGCAACACCTTAGCCGCGACTTCTCTCCAGTAAAAGCATCATCATCAAACTTAATAAAACTTGTTTTTCTTCGCGATCGTCCAGGTGATCGACTTTCTTAAGTGTAAATTTTCTAGATAAAAAGGAAGGAATTTTTTCCAAACGCATTACAACCGAACCATCCTTGCGGCTAACTAGATAAACCGGGTTAAACACATAACCGCTAAACATCCCCAAAACTGGAATTTCTGCAAAAAGAGCATCTATCACCTTAATCCAGGGATTTTTCTCTTGGATGCTCAAGTTCGTTGTTTCGCCATCAAAAATGTCATAACGCGCACGCCACAAAGATTTTAATCCTCTTCTTTTCACCGCACCAATATAATTGCCGCTGGCATCGGTAAAATCGTAGCGAGCCGAAAAATCAATAATGCGATCGGCTTTAATGTAGTAGAGTGGATTATTTTGCCCCACATCAGCAAAAACTGTAATTGCTTCCTTAAGTTTAAACAGCTTCTGCTTAACGTAAAATACAAAACTTCCCCGAGCATCAACAACTGAAATTTGCGGTGCTAACGCCCATAACTTGAATGTAAGTTCCAAGGGATACTGCATGCTTGTAAGAAAAAGTAAAATTTATTACCTTATTAATAGCAGCTTGGCTGACTGAGTAACAAATATTTCACCTTTTTGACAAGCAAGTATCTTCCTACTCCTCCGTACTCTCCAATTTGCAGTTTTATTTTTACACACTGTAACTTTAGCAAATTGAGTGGGAATACTAGGTTAGTGTAAGATTATCAGCATAATACCACGCTTCTCCAGGTTACCGAGAACATAAATGCTTCCCAACTGTGCAAAATAATTTTGCTCATCAGGCATTTTAACTTGAAAAGTAAAACAACAAAAAATATGGTTGTACGTTTAGAATACAAACTTGTCAACACCATCTATGAAGATGAAAGAACTCTTATTCAGCGAGTACGTAACGAACAAGACGGAAAAGTAGTTATTCTCAAAACGCTTCCATCTGTCTGTCCCACTTTAGAAGAAATTGCCCAACTGCGACATGAATACAATATCTTGAAAACTCTAAACATACCTGGAATAGTACAAACTTACGGACTAGAAAACTACCGCAACAGCTTGGCTCTAGTTTTGGAAGATTTCGAAGGTCAATCTCTCAAGCAATTTCTCAACAGCAACCAGCTGGATATTATTTCCTTTCTCAAAATAGCTATTCAACTTGCCAACACCTTATTTGAACTGCACGAAAAGCAAATTATTCATAAAGACATTAAAAGCCAAAATATCATTATCAATCCCGAAACATTGCAAGTCAAAATTATAGACTTTAGCATTGCTTCTTGCTTATCAAAAGAAAACCCAACTCCCAGTAATCTTAACTTGATCCAAGGTACCCTTGCTTATATGTCTCCGGAGCAAACCGGACGCATGAATCGTTCCGTTGACTATCGCAGCGACTTTTATTCCCTGGGGGTCACTTTTTACGAAATCCTCACCGGTCAACTACCCTTTTCCACAACCGATCCCATAGAATTAGTTCACTGTCACATTGCCAAACAACCCTTACCTCCCCACAAACTGAATCCAGACATTCCTCTGGCAATTTCTAATATCATCCTCAAATTGCTAGCAAAAGCAGCAGAAGACAGATATCAAAGTGCTTTGGGTTTAAAAACTGATCTAGAAACTTGTCTCAACCAACTTTTAACTACGGGAAAAATTGAAAACTTCGTTTTGGGAAAACAAGACCGCTGCAGTCAATTACAAATTCCCCAAAAACTTTACGGTCGTGAAGCTGAAGTTGCCATGCTTGTGGAAGCTTTTACGCGCATTGCATCTAGACCAGAAGAATCAGATAGTTTTGGTGCAAGCGAAATGGTGCTGGTGACAGGTTATTCAGGAGTTGGTAAGTCTGCTTTAGTCAATGAGATTCACAAATCAATTGTGAAAACTCGCGGTTATTTTATCAGCGGTAAGTTCGATCAATTTAAACGAAATATTCCCTATACTGCTATAGTCAGCGCCTTCCAAGATTTGATAAGGCAACTTTTAGCAGAAACTCAAGAAAGTATAGCAATTTGGAAACAAAAACTCCTAGAAGCTTTGGGTAGCAACGGTCAGGCGATCGCTGAAGTTATCCCAGAAGTGGAATTAATTATCGGTCCGCAACCAGACATTCCTCAACTAGGACCCACCGAAGCTCAAAATCGCTTTCATCGCCTCTTTCAAAAGTTCATTCAAGTTTTCGCTCAAGCCAAACATCCATTAGTTCTATTTTTAGACGATTTACAATGGGCTGATACAGCATCTTTAAAATTAATTCAGCTTGTGATCGCAGACCCAGATAGCAAGCATTTACTGCTGATTGCAGCTTATCGAGATAATGAAGTCAGTGCTACCCATCCCTTCATGCTCACCCTAGAAGAGATTCAAAAAACAGGGGCAATTGTTAATGCGATCGCTCTCAAACCTTTAGATATTTCTCATATCCGTCAAATTGTAGCTGACACCCTACAAGAAAACGAAAAATCCCAATACCTCGCCGATTTACTTTTCGAGCAAACCCGAGGTAATCCCTTTTTTTTGACTCAATTACTGCAAACTTTATACCAAGAAAAATTATTATTTTTTGACTTACAATCAAATAGCTGGCAATGGAATATCGCCCAAGTACAAGCTTTTGTTTTTAGCAATTGCAATGTGATTGAACTTGTTACCAAAAACATTCAAAAACTACCATTACCAACTCAGCAAGTTCTGAAATTAGCTGCTTGCATCGGTAACTGTTTTTCTTTAGATATTCTGGCAATTATTTATGAAAAATCTCCATCAGAAACAGCTGCAGAACTTTGGAGCGCCCTACAATCAGGTTTAATTTTACCCCTGGACAATGCTTACCAAATTCCTTTAATGACTGCAGATGATCTGATAAGTCTTGATAACCGTGCACCAACTATTTCCTATAAATTTTTACACGATCGAGTTCAGCAAGCTGCGTACTTCCTCATTCCTGAAGAACACAAAATAGAAACTCACCTTAAAATCGGTCAACTGCTTCTCAAAAATACGTCTCCCGAAGCAATAGAGGAAAATATCTTCGATATTGTAAATCAACTTAATATGGGAGCGGAACTAATCAATTCGCGCCCGCAAAAAAACGAATTAGCTCGTCTCAATCTCATTGCAGGTCGCAAAGCAAAAACATCAACAGCTTATGAACCTGCAGCTAGATACCTAACTATGGGATTGGACTTACTAGCACCTGACAGTTGGGAAACTGACTACGACCTAACACTTAACCTCCACGTCGAAGCAGCAGAAGCAGAATACTTAAATACCAACTTCCAGCGCTCCATCACCCTCGCTCAACTCGTACTGCAAAAAGCTACTAACCTACTTGACTCTATCAAAGCGTACGAAACTCAAATTCAGTGCTATTTCGCCCAAAACCAAATGAAAGCTGCACTAGAAACTGGTCTTTCTGCTCTAGAAATGTTAGGGGTTTCCTTAGAAACTAATTCTAATGACATTCAATGGCAAGTTAAATTACCAGCTTTAATAAACATAGAAGATTTACCAATCTTAACCGATCCTTATAAACTTGCTGCTTTACGCCTGTTAATCGCGATCGCGTCTGTCTCTACTGTTGCTAGGCCCGAAATCACGCAATTAATTGTATTAGCTCAAATTAATCTTTGCTTTGAATATGGATATTCGGGAATGGCTGCTTTTACGTGTGCTTTGTATGGAATGCTTCTGTGTACAACATTAGAAAATGTTGATTTAGGATATGAGTATGGTAAATTCGCCTTAAAGTTATTACAAAAATTTAATGCTCAAGCGTTCAAATGTAAAGTTTACAACTTGTTCAATCTTTCTATCAGACCTAGAAAAGAGCACGTTAATGAATCACTAGCATCTTTCCTAGAAGGATTTCACAGTGGCTTAGAAATTGGAGACATAGAATTTGCTTGCTATTGTGGTCTTAATTATTGCTCGCACCTGTTTTTAAAAGGAGAGCAACTAGAAATTGTGGAACAGCAACAAGCAAAATACCTGACTTTAATTCAGAATCTCAAACAGGAATATTCTATAAACTACATCAGCATTTGGCAACAACTAGTATTAAATATTCGAGGGAAAGTTGAAAATAAATATCAATTAATCGGTGAAGTTTTTGATGAATCAAAAAGCTTATCCGATTTTATAGCAGCTAAAAATTATTTGTTGCTATTTCTTACCTATAATGCCAAAACAATTCTGCTTTACCTGTTTAAAGATTATGCTCAAGCTGTTTCTAACGCTCAATTGGCCGCAGAATATACAATTCACGTTCTCGGTTGGACAATAATTTTTTCTACCTTCAATTTTTACTATTCTCTGGCTGTGTTAGGATTGTGTTCTTCACTAGAAACCAAAACACAACAACAGTATCTGGCTATAGTTGAAGAAAATCAGCGCCAAATGCAGCGGTGGGTAAATAGCGCTCCCTGTAATTTCCAACACAAATACGAACTGATAGAAGCAGAAAAAGCCAGAGTCCTGGGGCAAAAATTTTTAGCAATGGAACTTTACGATCGCGCTATCGCCAAAGCTAAGGAGCAAGGGTATCTTCAAGATGAAGCGATCGCTAATGAATTAGCCGCAGAGTTCTACTTTTCCTTAGGAAGAGAAAAATTAGCTCAAAGTTATTTAATTGAGGCTTACTCCATCTACGTTCGTTGGGGAGCAACAGCAAAAGTAAAAGATTTGGAATGCAATTATCCGGCAATTTTTTCTCCAATTCAAAAACAAGCAACTTCAGATATAACAGTAACGAAAACAACAAGCTTGTCTAATGGCATCTTACCCCATGCTTTGGACTTCGCAACCTTTGTGAAAGCATCGCAAATATTAACAGATGAAATTGTTTTGAGTAAGTTACTAGAAAAGCTACTCAAAGTTGTCATGGAAAATGCCGGTGCTCAAATTAGTTATCTACTTTTCGAAAAAGAAGGACATTTGTCAATTGAAGCCAAAGGTTATTTTACGGAAGATAAATTTATTTTTTCCTCATCTTTTTCTCGAGAATTGACAGTTCGTTACCTTCCTCTTTCTTTAGTTAATTATGTAGCGCGAACCAAAGAAAATGTAGTCTTAAATCGTGCTAGTCAAGAAGGTAAATTTCTTAAAGATCCTTATATTGTTAAAAATAAACCCCTATCTATTCTTTGCATCCCCCTTATCAATCAAGGTGAATTGATTGGCATTCTGTATTTGGAAAATAATTTAACTATTGATGCCTTTACTACCGAACGACTAGAAGTTTTAGGACTGCTTTCTTCTCAAATAGCAATTTCTCTGAAAAATGCTTTGCTGTATGCCAACCTAGAAACAGCAAATATCCAGCTCAAAGAAGCTAAAGACCGCCTTGAAGATTACAGCAAAAACTTAGAAAAAAAAGTTGAAGAAAGAACGCTGGAACTCAAGAAAAAAAACCAGGATTTACAACAAGCTTTGCAAAAATTACAGCAAACCCAAACTCAATTAATTCAAACAGAAAAAATGTCTAGTTTGGGACAACTGGTAGCTGGCATAGCTCACGAAATCAATAATCCAGTTAACTTTATTCATGGTAACCTTCGTTATACTAATAATTACTTACACGATTTACTACAGTTGGTGGAAGAATACCAAAAAACCTATCCCCATCCTACACCAACAATCAAAGCTCACCAAGAAGCTATTGACTTAGAATTCCTCAAACAAGATCTGCCAAAAATTCTAGAGTCCATGCAAGTGGGTGCCAATCGCATTCGCCAGATAGTGACGTCGCTGCGTAACTTCTCCCGTCTTGATGAAGCAGAGATGAAAGAAGCAGATATTCATGAAGGTATCGAGAGCACACTGCTAGTTTTACAGCATCGTTTCAAAGAAAAAGTAGAAAGACCGAGAATTGAAATTTATAAAGATTACAGCCAGCTACCGCAGCTAGAATGCTATCCAGGACAGCTCAACCAAGTTTTCATGAATATTCTAACAAATGCCGTTGATGCTATAGAACAGAAATACAGAGATATTCATTCCTCATCCTGGTTAGGAAAAGACAATACTAACTCGATTGCCGAACTACCAGCTATTCGCATTCGTACTGAACGTTTGGATTGCGATCGCGTCGCCATTCGCATCGCCGACAACGGTACTGGGATGACAGAAGAAGTACAGCGTCGAGCTTTCGATCCCTTCTTTACAACTAAACCAGTTGGTTCTGGTACAGGTTTGGGTTTGTCAATCTGCTACCAAATTATTTTTGAAAAGCATCGGGGTCAGCTCAAGTTTTACTCTCAACCAGGAAAAGGAACAGAATTTGCAATTGAAATTCCTATCAAGCAGCGTAAATAAGCACTAAAGAAGCCAGCTGGTAAGGTTGTTAGCTGTCTTCATTTTCTGGGAATACTACTTACAAGTTCAGATAATTGCTTATAAAAGCAAAAATTGCCGCTTTTTTAGTCTTTGTGTTCCCAAAAAGCTGAGTGTAAGCTATTGCTCTCAACCTCAGATTATAAGTCTCAAATTTATGAACTGTTGACAGGTTACAAAAGGGTCTGGTACCAGGTCAATTTCGTTTGTTGCTAAAAACTTAATTTCTACTTTTTTCTCTCCATTTTCATAACCAGTCCCCAGCTATTTTTCAGTAAAAAATCAGCATGCATTATCAAACATTGAAAAAATTTGCAGCCAGCTAGCTTTCCAGGTAAGTAGCTTGGATTTTGGTTTGGGGAAGACATACTGTCGAGAATCACCATAGAGAATTGCTTGTTCAACTTTGAGGAAAAGTTACAATCCCATGCTCAGTTACTATCAATATGCACCTATCCACAAATTATTTGAAATGCAAGTGGAGCAATCACCTGATTCTGTAGCAGTAGTATTTGAGAAACAGGAAGAAGTTTTGACTTATCAACAATTAAATCATCGTGCTAATCAACTAGCACATTACCTCCAAACTATAGATACGGGTCCGGAAGTTTTAGTGGGTCTTTGCGTAGAGCGATCGCTGTTGGCGATCGTAGGTATACTAGGCATCCTGAAAGCTGGCGGTGCTTATCTTCCTCTCGATCCTAATTATCCAAAAGAGCGCTTGGAATTTATGTTAGAAGACTCCCAAGCGAGTATATTGCTAACTCAGAAACATTTAGTTAATTTTTTACCAGTTAAGAAAGCACGAATTATTTGCTTAGACAGTGATTGGCAGACAATTATTGCTCCACAAAGCTCAGCCAATCCCAATAGCAAAGTTACTCTGGACAACCTAGCCTACGTAATTTATACTTCTGGCTCCACAGGTAAACCTAAAGGAGTTTTAATACCCCACGCTGGAATTGGGAACCTAGCTCAAGAGCAAATCCGCATTTTTGATGTCCAAGCAAATAGCCGCGTTTTACAATTTGCTTCCTTAAGCTTTGATGCATCTGTTTCGGAAATTTTCATGGCTTTGCTAGCAGGTGCAACATTAGTTTTAGCAACCCGCGATACCTTAATGCCAGGGAGAGCTTTGCTCAAACTGTTACGCGAACAACAAATTACAACAGTGACGCTACCGCCGTCAGCTTTAGCTGTTCTACCCACAGAAGAATTACCCGATTTGCGATCGCTTATCGTTGCTGGTGAGGCCTGTCCTGGGGAATTAATTAATCGTTGGGCATCTACCGATCGTCGTTTCTTTAACGCCTACGGACCAACAGAAGCTACCGTTTGCACAACAATAGCTGAATGCACTCCTGGTATTGGAAAACCTCCTATTGGCTATCCTATTGCCAACAAACAAGTTTATTTATTAGACGAACAGCTCAAACCAGTCGATATTGGTGTACCTGGTGAAATATACATTGGTGGGTTAGGTTTAGCGCGAGGGTATCTCAACCGACCAGAATTAACAGCAGAAAAATTTATTTGTCAGGAAAATTTTCCTACCACCAGACTTTATAAAACCGGCGATCTTGGGCGTTACCTTCCTGATGGCAGCCTAGAATTTTTAGGACGCATTGACGAGCAAGTAAAAATTCGCGGTCACAGAATTGAATTAGGTGAAATTGAAGCTGTATTGGGACAACATCCCAGCGTTCGACAAGCAGCAGTGACAGCACGGGAAGACATACCGGGGGAAAAACGCTTGGTTGCTTATGTTGTTCCGAATTCCGACTGCGAAGATTCCCGCTCCGAAAATC
>Ga0272448_1000227_pt1 | contig 87184 bp, 64 predicted proteins | sample YNPCB0191_FD_202220 | JGI IMG/M metagenome (GOLD analysis project Ga0272448, IMG submission 202220) | Hot spring sediment microbial communities from Yellowstone National Park, WY, United States - YNP-CB-019-1 | ecosystem: Environmental > Aquatic > Thermal springs > Hot (42-90C) > Sediment...
AGGGGATAATTTCCCAATCATCAATCTGGAGCTGAAAATTTTGCAGATAATAAATACCCACACCGCCCAGAATAATTAAAATCAGCCAAATAACTTCCTTAACTTTCATCTCTTTTATCCTCTGGGATTATCTTCGTGGTCTTTTCTAATTGTCTTTTATTTTTAATTCCATAATAAAGTTTAAAGCCACCCCAGATGATTAGAATCAAAGGCCAGAGCTTGAAGAGAATGGCAATGGCATCAATTCCTGTATTTTGCAAAAGAAATATTCCGCCGAGAACGATTAGAACTATTCCCCAGATTAAGTTATCACGATGTTTTTTAGACATTAGTCCCTCCTCACTTTTTTTCTCCAGAGTAATGGTCAATAATCAATTTCAGCCCGATTCCTACCAGAAATAATGGCCAGAAGCGAATCAAAGAATCGTAACTGATAACGTCAAAATTGGCTAAAAGGAAAAGGCCGCCCAGAAGGATTAGAATGATTCCCCAGGAAATGGAACCAGAAGGTTTTGATGCTTCGACCTCAGCTTCGATGGTGAGATTAGTTTTTGCTTCAATTTCAGATGTGGCTGAAATTCTTTTTGCCTCGTTTACTGCATCAAATATCTGGAAAAAATAAAATCCGGCCAGAAGCAGTCCAACAAACGGTTGCCCTCCGCGGCCCTGGATAGAAACCAGTCCAGCAAAGACGATAATCAATAAAATACCTTTCAGGTAATTGCCATTGTAAAGTGCTCCGGTACCTGGGAAAATGGCTGAAAATATTCCGGCCAGAGCAGGTGACCTGGTAGGTTTTTTCTCCAAGTTAATTTTTTCTTCCATTTTATACCTCCATTTAGGCTGTTATTTCTCATTTTGATTTATAAAGATTTTTGGCCTCCAAAGCAGCCAGAAAATCCTCCTGGTAGCCTTTAACCTTATCAGTTAATACTCCAGCTTTAACCAAGATTTTCTGGGCTTGACTGTAACCACGATGAATTTCAAACGAGATTTCTTTTTGCCAGGTTTTCCCCGGAGAAGTGAAAAATAAGAAAGAAAAAGCCACCATAATAACAGTTAACCCTATCAAAATGGGCTGAAAAGCTGGACTTAGCCAGAATTTCCACCCTGAAGAACCTTTTTCCAAAGCTGTTTTTTCAGGCGTTAAAGCCAATTCCGGAATGGAATAGAGCTGCTGGAGAAGAGTAGCCGGGGGTTCTATCTCCGGTAGATTTTTAATGGAGGAAGAAAGGCCAGCCATAATATCCAGTACTGCCTGGCAGTGCGGGCAATTAGCTAAATGGGCTTTCAATCTATCTTCTTCTTTTGGGTTTAATTCTCCCTCGAGATAAGCAGAAAAAAGCTGACGAGCTTGATGGCAATTCATAGCTTTCCCCCAGTTTTTTCCAGAATTACTTGGGCTAATTGAAGCCTACCCCGATTGACCCGACTTTTAACTGTGCCCAGGGGTAAATTTAATTTAGAGGCAATCTCCTCGTAGCTAAGACCTTCTATTTCTCTTAAAACCAGAGTTACTCTAAGTTCTGAAGATAATTGCTGTAAACCCTCCCAGACGAGCGCAGCTTTTTCTTGATTTAGATATTGAGCTTCAGGATGAACGGTATCATCCGAGGACATAATATTTTCATTTAATTCAGTTCTTTGGGATTTTTCCCAGCGGTTTTTTCTAAATTCATCAATCAGGTAATTCCGGGCTAAGGTCAAAAGCCAGGCTGTAAAATCGTGGTCAAAATCGTACTTGTTCAATGATTTGAAAAGCTTTAAAAATATGTCCTGGGTTAAATCTTCTGCTTCCTGATAACTACCGGCGAACTGATAAGCCAGGTTAAAAATTTTTTTTGAATATAGATCAACCAGCATTTTCCAGGCTCCTCTGTCTCCTTCGAGGCATTTTTGGATAATTTCTTTCACTTCCACTCACGTCACCCTGATAGACGAAAATTATGTCTGAAAAGTTCCCTTAGGCTATTATATAATTAAAAGGAAATTTCCGTCTCAAGCAAGAGCTTCTAAGCTGGCATCAAATGATGTTTGGCTATATTATTAAGGAAGTAGAACAAAGATGCAACTTTTTTGATGAAAGGTAGTTAATGAAAGTGAGAATGGATGAGCAGGAACTTATGGAGAGAGTTAAAAAAGGCGACGAAGAAGCCTTTTCGCAGTTGATGTTAATTTATAAAGATAGAGTAGTCAATTTTTTATATCAGATAACAGGAGATTATCAGGTGGCTGTGGATCTTTCTCAGGAAACTTTTTTGAGAGTTTACTTCAAAGCTCGAAAATATCGGCCTATTGCTCCATTATCTTCCTGGATATTTTCTATAGCTGCCAATCTCGCCCGGACTGAAAAGAAAAGGATTTTCCGCCACTCGGCCATTTCCTTAGAAGACATCAACAATGATTATTCTTCCGGTAGCTACTCTTTGGACCATAATGATCCCGGATTAATGAGAAATGTCAGAATGGCTTTGAAAAAGCTGCATCCTCGATATCGCCTTCCCGTAATCCTCAAAGATATGGAAGGCTTTTCTCAGGAAGAAATTGCTAAGATGCTAAAGCTTCCTGTAGGTACAGTCAAAGCCCGTATTAGCCGGGGGCGAGAATATTTGAGAAGATGGCTGGAAGAAGGCCGAGAGATTAAAAACAGGCCCGACAGGAAGAAAAACAATGAAAAAAAATTAGCTGAAGAAAAGTAAATAGGGGGATATAAATGTTTAATGAAAATGATGAAATTAAAGATTTAATCAAGTTACCACGGGTAACTGCACCGCCTGATTTTGAGCAGGCGGTGGTAAGCAGACTGCACCGAGCAAAAATCAAAAGGCAAAAAGTCCGTAAGATGGAATTTGCTTTCAGCGGAATTATGGTTTCAATCATATTAATTTTCTTAATTTTTAACCAGGTTTTTCAGAAAAGCGAGTATGCAACAGGAAGCATAGGGAAATCAGGAGGGCAGGAAGAAATCATACCGATCGTTGAGCCGGTTAATTTCAGAAAAGAAATAATGAAGAAAACCGAGGATCCTCAAACGGTATATATTCTGGAGCAGGTTTCTGATGGTCTTTTACAGCAGGCCAAATTTTAAGGAGGTTAGAGATGGACAAAGCTGACAAAACTGAAATGAAAAAAGCTGTTTTAATTTTGATAGCCTTCTTTGTTTGGACGTTACCGGCATTTTCTCTTCCTGTAGTTTCATCAGGTCCAGGCAGTAAAGTAAGTGAAATAGTCAAAAAGGCATCTCCATCTGTGGTTCGAGTTGAAACTTTTGATGGCCTGCACCGGGTGGCTACCGGGGTGGTTATTGATAAAAATGGATATATTGCTACAACTGCCTTGATCTCGCCTCGGAATGAACAAATAGCGGTGGTAGATTACCAGGGCAACAGGTTTGAAGCTGATTTTCTGGGCTTCGATCCCGAAACAAGAATTGCTTTTCTTCAATTAAAAAATAAGAAAATACCGCCGCTTAGTCTGGGCTCAAGCAAAAATCTCCAGCCAGGAGATTGGATCTGTGCCTTGGGAATCTCTCCAGATTCGGGCCTATCAGTGACCCAAGGAATTGTTAGCTCAGTAGGAGAAGATAAATTAAGATTAAATATCTGGATTACGCCTGGAATGAGCGGCGGGCCGGTGCTTGATGAAAAGGGGGAACTTGTAGGACTTCTTCGGGGTGTGTATAGGGAAGAAAGTCCAATCATTTTCAGGTTTCGAGAGAGAGAAGTTACAGGAAGCGGTTATGCTTTAAGCCAGGGAGCAGCCCCGGCTTCTGGGATGGCTCTGGCGATCCCGGTGGAAATACTTCGGCAAGTCTTCCTGGAAATAAAAGATAAGGGGAAAATAGAACATGGCTGGTTGGGAGTCTCTATAGCGGAAGATGAGAGAGGGCATATATTGATAACTTATGTCGAAGAAAAAAGTCCGGCTGACCTGGCCAAAATTCAGGAGGGAGACCGGATAATTAAAATTGATGGACGGGAAGTTAAAAACTCAGATCAGTTAATTTCTGAAATCAGAAATCATCAACCAGGACAGGAAATTACCCTGACCATTGAACGAAACGGAAAAATCCAGGAGATAAAGGTTAAGCTTGGAGTATTACCAGAAGAAGAGGCCTTTAAAGAATTAGAACTGAGGTTCCCGGAACTTTTCCGCCAGCAGCCCGGAATGCCTGCAATTCCTGAGCGGCCGCTTTTACCTCCTGGAGAAAAACTTGAATTTGGAGTGGAAAACTATCGGTTTATTGGTGTTTACCTGGATCAACTTAATCCGGAGCTGGCCAGATTTTTTGGGGTAGAGGATGGTCGGGGATTATTAATAAGAAGTATTGCTCCAAAAAGCCCGGCAGAAAAAGCCGGGTTGAAAGTAGGGGATGTCATCGTGGGAGCTGATGGCAAAAAAGTAGAGACTTTAGAACAGTTGAATGGAGTTCTCCAGAATAAGAAAAAAGGTGAAAAGTTGGTTCTGGAAGTTATTCGTGACAAGAAGAGAATTAAGGTCGAAGTGGAAATAGCTGAAGAAAAATGGCCCGGCTGGCCTGGGATGGGGAAACTTTCAGAAAATATGAGAGCAATAGGAGAAGATTACCAAAAAGAAACGCCTGAATTTTTCCAAAATTTTTTGGGCTAATGTCAGGCGGCGTATATAAAGCGACCTGCTCCATTCTCAACTCTGGGCGGGAAAGATGTTCCCGCCCTTTTTTATTTTATTGAAAAAAATTTTTTTTGAATTATCCTGTCTGTGGAGTTTTATGCTGATTATTTGCCAGAACTAAAAGGGCGGCGAGATTTAGGATTTTTAAGCCAGAGGCTCAATAAACTCTGAAATTCTTCAGGTGTTAATCTCGGGGCGGAATAAAAACCCCTCATCTGACGCTGCCGGAAAGCTTCATATAGAATAACGCCTACCGAGACAGACAGGTTAAGGCTCTGGACCATACCTACCATAGGAATCTTTATATTAAAATCGGCATATTTCATGGCCGTAGGTGAAACGCCTTCGGCTTCATTGCCAAAAACTATAGCTATCGGTTGACAGTAATCTATTTCCAGGTATGAAATGGTCTTTTCTGAGAGGGAGGTTGCGGCTATTTTAAATCCTTGATTTTTCAATTTTTCCAAGCATTCTTCAGGGGTTAAATGGAAATGAGTGTTGATCCACTTCTCGGCTCGGGTAGATATAGCTTCGTTAAAAATTATATTTTGTGGTTCTTTAGTAATAATATGCAGGTTTAAAACACCTACCGCCTCGCAGGTGCGGGCTACGGCACTGGCATTGTGAGCTATGGATACGTCTTCCAGAACAACCCGAAGGTCAGGCTGCCTGCGAGAAAGCACCGAAATTATTTTTTCTCTTCTTTTATCTGTAGCCACATCAAATTTATAGCAGACCCGGGCCCGGTTGGCAAACAGCTAATAAATTTGCTTAGAGTCGCCAGGGAAGTTCTGTTGGCCACTGCTGCGATTTTAAACTGTGAAATCTTGAAAAAAGTTTTCAATTTATTTATAGTTAAAACTCTCAAAGAGGCCGGAGTGGCGGAATTGGCAGACGCGCTGGACTCAAAATCCAGTCCGATTCACTTCGGGTGTGGGTTCGACTCCCTCCTCCGGCACCATTATGAATTTCCCCTTTAATTAATTATCATTACTTTACATTCCATTTTGTTCTTTTGCCAAATTTTTCTTGACAGCCACAAAAAAAGGATTTATCTAACAATTAGATAAAAATAGAAAATATTTAACAAAGAAATGTTCGTTTTTCTATAGATAGAAGAGCGATAAGAAAATGATTTAAAAGTTAAGTTTTTAATTTTATTTAAGGAGGGTGAATGATAAGGGTATAAAGAAAATATAAAATTAAAACTGGCGGGATAAATTAATTTATCCCCGGGAAAGGGCTTTAAAAGTAAAAAGGAGAGGGAGAAATGAAGAAAAGATTGTTTATGATTTTCCTGGTCTTTTTTATTTTCTCTATGGCCATAATGTTCGCTCAGATAATGCCAGAGGGTAAAATTACCGGTCGGGTTGTAGATGACCAGGGAAATCCTTTACCTGGAGTGGTAGTTGAGGCTACCAGTCCAAAACTGGTGGGTAAAGCCTCAACAGTCACCGAAGCCAACGGGACCTTTCGCTTGATGGCCCTGCCTTCGGGAACCTATGAAGTAACCTTTAGCCTTCCTGGCTTTAAAAAACTGGTCAGAAAAGATATTTACCTGGAATTATCCCAAACCCTTATTCTTAATGTTACCCTGGAACCAGCGACAGTTGAGGAAGAGGTAACAGTTGTTGGGCAGGCTCCGTTAATTGATGTTAAAAGCACAGTTAAAGGTCAGGTAATGACCAAGGATACCTTTTTAACTTTGCCACGTGGCCGGACTTTTGATTCGTTGATTAATACTGTTCCTGGAGTTCAGAACGAAAGCATAACCGGCGGTTTTTCTATGGATGGGGCTACGGGTTCTGAAAATATGTGGTATGTAGATGGGGCAGATATTACCGATCTTCATATTGGCACGAGAGCACAAAATGTGGTTCTGGAATTACTGGATGAAGTTAAGGTAACGGCTTCAGGCTACAATGCAGAATTTGGAGGCTCAATGGGTGGGGTAGTTAATGTTATAACCAGATCTGGTGGGAATACTTTTCATGGTGATGTCCTTGGTTTTTACGAAAATAATAAAACCTGGATGTTAGGAAAAGCCAGAGACTACCTGAGGCAAAACCCTTACAATGATAATTTATATGAATACGTTAATGATGATGACCTTTTCTTTAATGGAGGGAAAAGCCGCGATCCATATTACCGAATAGAGGGAGTTTTCAGCCTTGGCGGATATATCGTCAAAGATATGCTCTGGTTTTTCGCTTCTATTGATCCCATTTATTATCAAACGGTAGCCCTTCGGGACTTTAATGCCCGCAATGGTCCTTTTTATCAGTTTGTGAACAAAAATTATTATTCTAATGGGTCGATAAAGTTAACTGCTGCCCCGGCAACAGGCCTCAGGCTTTCAGCCAGTTTCGTTGATAATTTTTACAAATATCGTGGGGCCATTCCTGATATTAACGGTACTGATGATCCTCAATATCAGTGGTATAAAGAGGGCTATGATTATCCGAACTGGACAGCTACGTTTACTGCTGATTATTCAGTCAAAAATAATTTATTAATAAGCTTCAGAACTGGCTGGCATTATCAAAATGAAAACAATCAGCAGATTAAGCCACCCAACAGCTCCACTTACTGGTTTGTTTATTCTAATTCCATCTATGCCAATGACCCCTTTTACCAGGCTCACCCAGAACTAATCCGCTATCGCGGTTGGGATAGTTGGCCTAACTACTTCGAGACAGAAAGAAGAATTTATGAAAAAATTTCTAACAATCTTGACATAACCTATTATCTTAACTGGCTGGGTGAGCACTCTATCAAAGGTGGCATCCAATTTATCAGGCTTCACGAAAATGTGGCCGATATTGCTCCTCATCCCCGCGTGGCCATTTACTGGGGAAGAACTTACTGGGGACTTGGCTATCCGGTGGGTGTAGGGGCTGATCCTACCAGTCCATATTATGGTCCTTATGGGTATTATTATATTCGCAGCGGCTGGACTTCAGTATATGGGGGTTTTTGGAATATTCACAGCAATAACTGGGCTTTTTACCTTCAGGATTCCTGGACTATTGCCAACAGGCTCACCATCAATTTTGGTGTTAGAGCCGAAAGTGAATATGTCCCTTCTATGACTACCGACCCCCAGTGGTCTAACCCCAAATATCAGAAACCCATTAAATTCAATTTTGGACAGAAATTGGCTCCAAGAATAGGTGTCGTTTATGATGTTTTCGGGGATTCCAGTCTGAAAGTTTTTGGCAGCTTTGGTATTTATTATGATGTCATGAAACTGTATATGGCTGAATTGACTTTTGGCGGCTGGAAACATAAGAGGGATTATTATGCTATTAAAGACCCGGACTGGACTAAAATTGCAGCCAGCGGCTTGATTGATGATCGGGCCAGTCAGGAAAATGGTAATACCTACGCCGGGACTCTGGATTTTCTGCCCCCCTCCTTTGATCGAGTTGACCCGGATTTGAAGCCAGTAGCTCAAAGAGAAATTTCTCTGGGGGCTGAAAAGAAATTGATGGAGAATGTTTCTCTATCTCTCAGGCTGGTTCAAAAGCATTTAATCCGCACTATCGAAGATGTTGGTGCTCTGCAGTGGGTAACAGACCCTCAAACAGGTGAAACCACACTGGAAGAAATCTTTTATATTACCAACCCGGGTTATGGCTATTCGCGGCCAGTTTCTCAGGGTGGAAAATTTGCTGATGAATACTGGCCTTGCCCCAAAGCCAAAAGAGAATATTATGCTATGAATCTATCTTTAGAAAAGAGATTTAGCAATAATTGGCAGGGAGGCATAAATTATACTTTGAGCCGGGTGGCTGGCAATTATTCAGGGCTCAGTAGTGCTGACGAAGGCGGCCGGAATGCTCCCAATGTCGAGCTTTATTATGATGATTGGTTTATGATGTACGATGTTTATGGAAATGTACTCCGCGGACCACTGCCACAGGATAGGACCCATTACATCAAAGCTTATGGTTCCTATGTTTTTCCCTTTGGCTTGACAGTTGGTATTACCGCTTATGCCCGAAGCGGATTACCGCTTACTTCCAGATTGAATATGAATAATAGATATATGTATCCGGAGAACAGGGCTGATATGGGCAGGCTACCCTTTACTGCCTGGGCCGATATTTATCTTGAATACACGCTGAAGTTCGGAGGTAAATACTCGGCGGCTATTAATCTTCAGGTAAATAATTTTACCAATACCAAGACCGCCCAGAGTGCTATTACTGATTTAAACCGGACATCTATATCGGTAACAGATGAAGAAATTCTGGATCATACTCTGGCTCAAAATTATAAAACCTGGGTTGAAGAATATGGAGATCCTCATCCAGCTTACAGGTGGTGGGCAACTCGTTTTCCGGCCTGGTCGGCCCGCTTAGGATTCAGATTTTCCTTCTGAAATAAGAATTAATTACAATTAAGAAGCCTGTTCTCTGAGAGAGCAGGCTTCTTTTTTTATAACGTCGAGGGTAAAATTTACGGTTAGGAAAGTCAGCTTAATTATAAGCACTGGCTAATAAAGTTTTATTCCATCCCTCAAGTAACAGAAAATTTGTAATGATTATTTGACTTCAATTTTGAGAAAAAATAAAATTTAGATCGATGGCAGTGAGAAATTAAGTTTAAAGGAAAGGAGGGCTAAATGCCTAAACGCCTCAGAGTAATTTTTTCTCTTTTGTTAGTATTAATTCTATCCGGGTCTATTATGGCTCAGGAAAGAGGCTCGGTTAGAGGCCTGGTCAAAAGCAAAGAAGGCGTGGCTCTGGAAAACGCCACGGTTGTAATCTCCGGTCCTGCTCTTCCTCTGGGCAGAGAATATGTCACCGGTAAAGATGGCAGCTTTATCTTCCAGGCTTTGCCACCAGGAAAGTATACTCTGATTGTTACTCATCCAGAAATGATTGACTACACCGCCCAGGTGATAGTGGCTGTTGCTCGGGAAACTTTTGTCAATGCCGTTATGCAGCCTGTTGGTAAGATTAAAGAAGAAGTGACAGTAGTAGCAGCCACTCCGGCAGTTGATATTAAATCAACTGAAGTTTCTTCCAACTGGTTAGCGGAAACTGTTCAAAAGTTGCCCCTGGGACGTTCTTATTCGTCCCTTTTTCAATTAGCTCCAGGTGTCGCCGACAACCGGGATTTTGCCCCCAATGCTGGTGGAAACAAACAGGATAATGTTTATCTTTATGATGGTTCGAACATTACCAATCCTTTTTATGGCTATCTGGGTGCTAATTTCTCTGATATGGATATTCAGGAGGTAAATATTAAAAGAGGAGGAATAAGCGCTGAATTTGGTCGGGCAGCAGGAATGGTTACTAATGCCATTACCAGATCCGGTTCTAATCAGGTAACCGGAAATCTGAGATTCGTTTTCGCCCCATCCGATTTTACCTGGAAAAGCCATGACCCAAATCTGGTTACCAAATATGACCAATATTTACCTTCTGTGGGCCTGGGAGGACCGATAATCAAGGATCGCCTGTGGTGGTACGTTTCTGCCAATTTGCCTTATTCCAGAACAACAGGAAGAATAAATAATCTCGGACCGGTGCCTGATGCCAAGAGCACTTCCAACGAATTTTTCGTCAAACTGACTGCCAATCCCTGGAGAGCACACCTTTTTTCAGTTAGCTTCAGAAACAACGATTATACTGACAAAAATGCTGGCATAGGAGTAAACGATTATCCGACAGTGGCTATTAATGGTAATGGACTATCACGGATTTTCTATGCTTCCTGGGTATGGACGATTACCCAATCTACTTTGCTGGAAGCCAAATATGACCATGTCAATGAAAATTATAAAAGCGTGCCCATAACTGACCTGGGTTATCTGCCAACCCCATTTGACTATCAGCACCCGTGGACAATGGGATATTTTAGAACGGCAACCGGCTATATTGGCGGTGGAGCAACTACCTCCGGACAGTATGTTGGAGCTGCCTCTGAATATAATACCCAGAATTTCTTCCGTGATGAATTTAAATTGGTCTTAACTAAATACCTCGACTTTACCGGACATTCTCATGTGATTAAAGCTGGATTCAGTTATGACGATGGCGGAGAATATCTGGAAAGATTGGCCAATGGCTGGGGAAGTATCATTACCTATACTTATTCTCAACAGCCGGTTTTCAGGGCTCGTTATTATTCCAAACAGCCCCCACAAGATTCTCGTGGCCGCACTTATGGACTTTTTATCCAGGACAATATTACCATTGGCGATCGCTTAACTTTGACCCTGGGGGTTCTGGCTAACCGGGATGAGTTCATCAGCAAGACAACTCAGGAATATCGTTTTCTGACCTTTAACTTTAACAAAGAAATTCAGCCCCGCCTGGGAATTACCTTTACTCCCAGCCTGAAAGTAGGCGATAAGATTTTTGCCAGTTTTGGTCGTTATAACAATATGGATAACCGGTCAATTGCCAGGGCAGCAGCTCCAGTCCGTATTTTCCGAACAGATGCTTATATTTCCCGGGTTGATGGGACGGTGTTAGCTACAATCATTCAGGGAAATGAAACCGGAAAAATTATTCTTCCAGATATAAAACCGACTTATACAGATGAAATTGTAGCTGGCTACAGTCGTCCGCTCGGACCTAAGTGGAGTGTGGAAATCTGGGGTGATTATCGCTATGTCAAACATGTCATTGAAGATTTCCCGACCCGATATCGTGATACTAATCCTTCGAGCTATGTTTATGGAAACCTTGATGGCCAGCTCATATCCTGGCAGAACCTTCCTGCCAATATACAGGCACTGATTCCTCAGACTGGTTTTGTAGATTTCAATACTGGAAAAGCAAAAAGAATCTATAAAGCTCTGACCTTTGAATTAAAGAGGCAATATGCTGAGCGCTGGTCATTTAACCTGTCTTATACTTTGAGCCGCTTGAGCGGTAACTGGGATCTGGACTATGCTCCAGGCACAGCTCTTTTCTATGCTTCATCCTACCTCGAAGATGCGCCTGGTCTTTATATTAGTGATCCCAACAGGAATGGAATTATGCTCGGCGACCGAACTCATGTCTTGAAGCTATTTGGTACCTGGGAGTTTACCAGGAGGTTTACTTTAGGAGGCTATTTAAGAGTTCAGAGTGGGGCTCCTTGGGAAAAGAGAGGGCTGGACTATTATGGAAATTATTACCGCTACCTCGAACCGGCAGGTTCACACCGATTAAAAACCTGGGTCAATTGCGATTTACAACTTACCTATGAAATTCCCTTGAAGGGAAGATTCAGAGCTATGGTTGAAGCCAGGATGATGAATCTTTTCAATACTCAAACAGTGCTAAGAATTGATGTCCGTGGAGACCAGCCGACCTATATGATGCCAACTTCCTTTGCTCCACCGCGCACCTTTGCTTTGACTTTATATTTAAATTATTAATGATTAAGACGGCTTAGATCAGGATTATTTAAAAGTTAAGTTTTTGAAAGAAAAGAGAGCCCAACTCCGGGCTCTCTTTTTTATTTGCTTATCAAAGAATTTTGGCTTGATATCTAAATTTTTAAATTTTAATAGACTGAAAAGCTTTGCCTTCGTTATTAAATTTAATGATTGGAATTATTTCAGGCTCAGTTTCCTTTTAAAATATCTAAAAATTCAGACAGGATCATCGCGGTTGCTCCCCATATTTGATGCTGGTTATAGGAGAAAAACGGAACAAGCGTTGATTTCCCTCGAAGCTGGCGGACTTCAAAACATAGATTTCTTGGGTCTAAAAAGTGCTCGAGGGGAACTTCAATTATTTCGGCTACTTCCTGGGGGCTGGGCTCAAAGACTGGTTTATTAGAAGTTATAGCTACCACTGGAAAAATACAATAATTGCTGGTTTGGACATAAAGAGGAGTCAGATAGCCCAGGACTTTAAGATTATCAGCTTTCAACCCCAATTCTTCCCGGGCTTCTCTTAAGGCAGCTTTTTCCTTGCTTTCATTTTTTTCCATTTGCCCGCCGGGAAAAGAAATCTGATTCTGGTGAAGGCGAACGTTTGAACTTCGCCGGATCAAGACCAGGTGAATGCCTTCTTTTCTGGGATAAAGCAACAGCAAGACTGCTCCTTTTAAGCACTGTTGAGCAGCTTCTTTCAAAGAAAGGGTGGAGGTTGGAGGATGAGGACTTAATTTGAGCTGTGATTTTATACCTGGAAGAGCCCCTTTTAATTTTTCTTCTAAATAAACTGCCAGTTCTTCTATTGATTTATATTTTTGCCCAGAATTTATTCTCATTTATTTTAAATTTATACCCTGAAAATGTCTCCGTCAACTATCGTTTGAGAAGAACCTGGAATTATTTTAAAAAGGATAAATATTTTACCAGCTGTTCTCCGCTGCCAATTCTATAACCTTCTGAAAATAAAATTATTTCAGCCTGTTTATTCCCGGCCAGAACAAGGGGTAAATTAACCTCAGAAAGCGCAAGGCACTGCTTTATTTCTCTAAGAGCCAGGCCCTTTGAATCATATAGAATTCGGCTGGAATCAGGCAATTTTGGGTATACCCCGGGATTGAAGTTTGCTGCCATTTTATCCTGGGCAATTATTACTAACATAATTCCTGACCAGTCTGAAAATTGCTCTTTAAGTGCCTGAATTTCTTCCATTAGATGCTTTGTTGGCTCTTTATCGGGGTCAACCAGTAGCAATATAAAGCTTCTGTTTTTAGTCAGCGAAAGAAGGTTATGAATAGAACCGGATTTTAAATCAAGCACTTCAGCTGATGGCAGATATTTCGCCAAAACTTGAGGTAGCTTTCGTTGGGTCCTGAGGGCAAAGTGGATGTCCTTAGTAGCGCTTGCTCCGACCGGGAAAAATTTAAGGCGACAGAGGACGCTTCCATCAGGCTGACGGTTACCGCTAACCAGTAGATAATAACCTGGGTCAACCTGAAGCTGGCAGGGAAAAGAATTCAAAGCCGGGTCATTTTCATAATTCAGAGTTTTGAAACGGCCATTTTCCCATCTGGCCAGGGTAAAATGAGTGTAATAAACAGGTTTGGTTATACCTTCAACTGGCTGATAAACCAAGCGGAGGATTGATTTTTCTGGACTGGTGGGAATAGCTGTCTCTTTTTCCATGGAAATTTCTACCCATTTTCCATCTTGATAATAACTGGGCTGCTCGTTGGTCTGATTGATTCTGGACGGAACTCCAAGCGTCCGAGCAATAGCCACAAAGAGAATTTTCATTGAGTAATCATCGGCCAGACCAAGCTGTAATGCTCCAGTAGGAAAAAGGGGAACGTTATAATAGTTGCTATTATCCTTCTTTATGTTGGAAATTATCCAATCAGCTATCTTGCCGGGCTCACGCCGGAAAATTATTTTTTGTTTATCGGAGAATTTTTGCTTAATATAAGCTCTCCAGGATGTTAACAGCTCCCGGCCAATTCTTGGAGATAAGACATAGTGAATATAAAGCTCATCGTCAAGCCCTTCTGGCTGGGGAGGTGCCTGGCGTAAATGATCGAGAAGTATTCCGGCTGGGGTGTCGCGCAAGTCTTTTTCCGTGATGCTGTTTAAAAGGCCAGGTCCATATTTAATTTCTTTCGGCTCCAGGGCGGAAAGAAAAGTCAGTATTTCTTTCCAGTTGCCCCGGCTGGTCTGTAAAAGCTTCCAGGTAATCTCTGGAGAAAGACCTTTTTCTCGAGCCAGAGCTTCAGCCTTTTCCTGGCTTATGAAAGTGGCTTCATAGGACTGCCGTATAGCATCTTCCTGACGGAGGCGTCTGTTATTTTCCTCCAATTTGCCAGGAGCAGCCTGCTCCACGCTTCTGGCAACGGGTGGAATAATGTCCAGGTCTATTTCCTTTTCGCCAAATTCAGGTTTATGAAGAGTGAGGTTTAGCTTATTATCATTGGCCACATTAATTTTTTCAAATGCATATTGGCCATCTTTATTGGCCCAGACCATCATATCACCAAGGCCAGTAATTACATCTGCCTGGCCCAGGTCATTGGTGATTTTAGACGCAGCTGGATAAAATTCAGCGTAATTATAGATACAAAAATTAACCTCAGCTCCTGGAACTGGTTTCCCCTGGCTATCTTTGACTGTTACCGTTAGCTTTGAAGTTGGAGCATAGTTTGGCAAAAGATTTATTTTTGTATAGAGGTCAGTTTTTTGCAAAACTTCCTCAGGACCATAATACTGACCAAAGACCGTCGTATGGATCATCATGGCCCGCTTGGCCGGTCCTGTAAACCAGGCCATATTTAATTCTGGTTCAGGCTCACAGGCTCCAAGATAATACCAGCGACCATTAACCCAGACTTCAACCCAGGCGTGATTGTCATCAGTATGGGCCCAGCGGGGAGTATAAACCTGTCGGGCTGGGATGCTTACTGCCCTCAATGCGGCCACAGTAAAAGTGGATTCTTCACCACATCGGCCAAAAGCTGTCTTAACTGTAGCCAGCGGGGCAGATGTTCTCTCATCAGTTGACCGATATGTAACTTTTTCATGACACCAGTGATTGACTTCCAGGGCAGCCTGGTACATATCAAGATTTTTTAAGCGGTTTTTTAGTTCTTTAAAAAATTCCTGACGGGCATTATCGGGGTTTTCATTGTTTACTCGATAGGGCAGGACAAAGTGACGAAAAATATCTTCAGGGATATTCTTACCCCAGCTAAAAAAATCTCTGGCAGCCAGGGCAGTTCTTACCTGCTCCAGAAAATATTGTCCATTTAGGTTGGCCAAGTCACTTAAGGGCATAAAAGCAAAGAGAAACTCAAGGGCTTCCTTTTCTTCCAAAGACAAATGTTGATTCATTATTCCAAATAATTCCTGACTTCGCCCCTGGGCCAGAGCAATTCTTTTCAGGTATTGATTGTGAACAAGCTGGCGGTAGTCAGGACTGTTAATAAAATGTTTTTGGGGGTTAGCAGCCGGAAGAAAAGAAATGAAAAAGAAAAGTGAAAGAATGGTAAATAACACAGGCTTTTTCTCTTTCCCTAATTTTTTTCTATCCATTTTTACCTCTTCTAATCCCGGATAAAAATTGATCTTTTATGATTTTATTCCCTGAGTTGCCAGATATCAAGATTCCGCAAGAGTCCAGGCTCCGGTAATTATCTGAGAAAAGTTCTTTCTGTCGAATAAAATTCCTGCACATCCTTTTTTAATTCAGGATCAAAAGAGAGCAGATAGGTTAAAAAGGTAAAAGGATTAAAAATTAAAAGTTTGATTGATTAAAGGAATATTTACTCACTTTAGATTTAAAATAAAAAATATAGGGGAATTATTACTTTTCTGGGCATAATTATTTTATAATTTAGATGAAAAATGAAATTTTAATTTATTTATTGAGACCGGGGGAAAAGTGATTTTATTATTAGCCTGGAGATGAAGATGAAAAGAAAATGGAATATTAAGAATCAAATTTTATTTGTTTTAGTTCTCGTTTTATTATTCACCCTGAATAATTGTCAGCATAGAACTACCTCTGAAAAGAAATCATCAACCATTTTTGAGGTTAGACCCGGGCTGGAAGTTTTTCTGGAAAAGCACCTTGACCTGGTAGCGGGGAAAAAGGTCGGGCTTATAACCAACCCATCTGGCGTTGATCATCAATTTAGATCAGCTGCCTGGCTTTTTAGAGAGAATCCGAAAATAAATTTAGTAGCTCTATATGGACCTGAACACGGAGTTCGAGGAAACGCTCAGGCTGGAGAATATGTGCCTTTTTATTTTGATGAGAAATTTCAACTTCCTGTTTTCAGCCTCTATGGTCAGTCTTTTCGTCCTGATCCCCAGATGCTTAAAAACATAGATGAATATATGAGGTCTTTTGACACCCATTCAGCAGGCAAAATTCCAGGGAAAGACATGGTCAGGGAGATAGATGTCCTCGTTTTTGATATTCAGGATGTGGGAACCAGGGTCTATACGTATCTGGCTACTATGGCCTATGCTATGGAAACCTGTGCAGAGACCGGGATAGAATTCATAGTTTTAGACAGGCCTAATCCGATAACTGGCGTCATTATGGAAGGACCAATTTTAAAATATCCTGAATTCAGTTCTTTTGTTGGAGTTTATCCTATTCCTTTACGCCACGGAATGACCAGTGGCGAGCTGGCCAGATTATTCAATGATAGATTTCTAAATAAAAAAGCCAGGCTTACAATCATACCGGTTGAAGGCTGGAAGAGAGAAATGTGGTTTGACCAGACTGGACTTCCTTGGGTAATGCCATCTCCTAACATGCCAACGCTCGATACAGCTACAGTTTACCCGGGACAGGTTTTTCTGGAAGGAACCAATATTTCTGAAGGAAGAGGGACAACCAGGCCATTTGAACTTTTTGGTGCTCCCTGGATTGATGGTTACGAGCTGGCCAAAATACTTAACCAGCTTCAACTTCCTGGGGTCATCTTCAGAGAAGCCTGGTTTACTCCCTGCTTTTCCAAATATCAGGGACAACTCTGCGGCGGTTGCCAGCTTCAAATTGTCAATAGAGAAGTTTTTAGGCCTTTCCTTACCACTCTCTGGATAATAAAAACAGTTATGGATAGCTATCCAAAGCAATTTAAATTCTATCCTGAATATTTTGATAAGATTATGGGTAATTCAGATATAAGAAAAGATTTGGAGATGGGTAAAAAACCTTCAGAGATAGTTAAAGATCTGGAAGCCGGGCTGCAAGATTTCGAAAAGCTGAGGAAGAATTATCTGCTTTACTGATTCTACTTGCTATTTAATTTCGTCAGTATAATAATTAAGGCTTGTCAAAAATGCCTGATATCTAATAAAATAACAGCTCTTTTCGATATTTGGAATGAGGGAGGTATTGATTTATGTCGGAAAAAATGATCTTCAGCTTGGGCAATCCCCTTATTGCTCTTCTCAACAAAGAGCCTCAAGAGTTTAAAAGGAAAGATTTAATAAAAATTATAGCTGAAAAGCAGATAGAAAGGATAACTTTTCATTATGTGGCTTTGGACGGAAAGTTAAAAGAATTGAGGATTCCTGTAGCTAATGATTATCAAGCAGAAATCGTTCTGGAAGAAGGGGAGAGGGCTGATGGCTCATCTCTATACAGGGGGCTGGTTGATATGGGGTTATCTGACCTGTATGTAGTCCCTGTTTATAGGACGGCTTTTTTCAATCCATTCGATGATAAAAGCCTTGATTTTATTTGCCGTTACCTCGATAAAAATGGTCAGCCAGTTTCCTTTACGCTTGATAATATTTTAATTAAAGCTCACCAATTATTTAAGCAGCATACCGGATTGGAATTAAGGGCTCTGGGTGAATTAGAGTTTTTTCTATTGAGTGATAATCAGCCAAAGATTTATCAAATACCCAAGCAGCACAGCTATCATTCATCTTCTCCTTTTTTTAAGAGTGGGCAGGTGCTGAACGAAATGGTTCGTTTCATCACCCAGATTAACGGGGCAGTTAAATATGCTCACGCCGAAGCCGGTTATGTGGAAAATGTTCACAGCGACCTGGAGGAGATAAGTGGCCGAAGAGCTGAACAATTAGAAATAGAGTTTTTGCCCCGCCCGGTGGAGGAAATGGGAGATAATCTGGTTCTGGCCCGGTGGCTTATCCGCAATGTTGCCTTTAGATATGGGATGGTAGCTACTTTTACTCCAAAAATCGAAGAAGGGATAGCGGGTAACGGCCTGCATATTCACCTGGAATTAAGAAAAGAAGGTCAGAATATTATGACCCGTCCGGGAGGTCAGCTGAGCGAAGAAGCCTTAAGACTTATAGGAGGCTTATGTGAATATGCCGATTCTCTTACGGCTTTTGGAAATACTGTTTCCTCAGCTTATCTCCGGCTGGTGCCTAACCTGGAAGCTCCGACCAGGATTTGCTGGAGCGATTATAATCGTAGTGCTATGATTAGGGTTCCGCTCGGCTGGTCAAATTTACAAAACCTGGCCAGCAGGGTTAATCCTGGGAGCGAAGAGGAACCGGTAAAATTTGAAGGAAGGCAAACAGTTGAACTTCGTTCTCCTGATGGAAGTGCTCTGGTTCATTTGCTTTTGGCTGGCATCACCATGGCTGCTGATTGGGCTTTCCGCGAAGATTTATCAATTTTTAAGGGCCGCCAGCCCCTGGAGCTGGCTCAAAGATTATATGTCAAAGGAAATATTTTTAAAGATAAGAACCTTCTTGATAATTTACCAAAACTTCCAGGAAGCTGTGTTGAGTCAGCCAGGATTCTTAAGGCCAAAAGGGATCTTTATGAACGAGATGGTGTTTTCCCTCCAAGCATTATTGATTATGTGATTAAAATGCTGGAAGATGAAAATGATGAATTTATGAACAAGAGGCTATCTGATTTGCCTGCTGATGATCGTCTGCATGAGACCAGAAGAATCATGCATAAAGACTTACACAAGCACTAAAAAATAAAATATTTAGACAGGTATTACGACCTGCGAAAAACCAAATAGTTAAGGGCAAGCTAAAATATAAAAACTACAATTAGTGATGGCCCATTTTCTGGTTAAGGTTGCTTTAAAAGCCAGGAATCAACAAATTGGCGCTGCAGCGGGAATTCCATAAGAAGGCTCTGCCAGAGAGAATTGAATCGTTGCTGCCATTCCCGATAGAAGGTGGCCAGATTTTTATTGGGGAAAATGGGACTATTGCCTTTTTTTATTAACCTGCTGGTGATCTCCTTAATGGTTACTTTTTCTCCTCTTTCCAGCTCATAAGTCCAGATAGCCTGGAGGGCTGCTCCATAGGCGGCCGATTCCGGTTCTTCCAGAGTTACCACCGGTAACTGAAAAATATCGGCCACTATCTGTAACCAGGCTGCACTTCTGGACCCTCCGCCAGTTGCTCTAATTTCTTCAGGTTCCAGGCCAAGAGATTTGATTCGGGAAAAGCCATAACCAAGATTAAGAATAGTCCCCTCTATTATAGCTCGGGCCATATTTGGCTTATTGAAGTTCTGGCGATTCAGCCCGAAAAATACGGCTGAGGCTTGAGGCAGAACTGGCACCCTTTCTCCATCGATAAAAGGCAAAAAAATTAATCCTGAAGCTCCAGGTCGGGAAGACTTTATTAAATTTTCTAAGTCTTCATTGTCCAGATTAAAAAGTTCTTTGAACAATTCAGTGGTATTGGTAACATTCATGGTACAAAGTAAAGGAAGCCAGCCTCCGGTGCTATCACAGAAAGCAGCTATTTCTCCCTCCGGGTCAATCAAAGGCCGAGAAGAGTAGGAAAAAATTGTTCCCGAAGTTCCCAAACTTAAAGTACAAGGGCCTTCCGAGACATTTCCCGTGCCAATAGCAGCCATCATATTATCTCCACCGCCAGATGAAACCAGAACCTTTTTGAATCCGAATTTTTCAATCAATTCCTTTCTCAGATAACCTACAGGCTCCTGGGGATGGGAAAGAGGTGGTAATTTCGCTCGTAGCTCCGGGTCAATTATATTTATAATCTCATCCTGCCAGCATCGGCTTCTAATATCCATTAAGCCGGTGCCTGAGGCATCACCGTATTCCATATGAGGCCGGCCAGTTAAATATAGATTCAAATAGTTGTGGGGCAGAAGAATTAGCTCCAGCTGTTTATAGTTTTGTGGTTCGTGCCTTTTAAACCAGAGAATTTTAGAAGCAGTATAGCCAACTGCCAGACTTATTCCCAGCTTGTCAATAAAAGCTTTTTTACCACCAGCGGCCTGAATAATTTCTTCTGTTTCTTTAATTGTAGAGGTATCATTCCAGAGTTTTGCCGGCCTAATAGGTTGATAATTTCTGTTAAGAGGAACAAAGCCATGTTGCTGTCCGGAAATTCCCAGACAAAGTATTTCGGATGCTTTTACCCCCGCCGATTTAATCGCCTCTGAGATAGCTGCTTCCATAGCCTTTATCCAGGTTTCCGGGTTTTGTTCTGATTCACCGGGCCTAAGTCCTGATGCCATCTGGTGACGCTGATAACCGCGGCCCAGTACCCGGCCAGAATGTAACTCAACAACAAGAGCTTTAGTTCCCTGCGTTCCTGAGTCGATTCCTAAGGAATACATTTAAAACTCCTTGAAGTTATTTAGATTGGGCTTCAGGTTTAGACCATAATTTTCCCATAATCTTAATAAGAGCCAGAGTGCTGAGTACGAAGAGAACACTCCAGAAAATTCCTAAAATTATTCTTCCATAAATAAATGCTCCTGAGCCAAAAAGGGCTGAATAAACAAAAAGGCAACCGCTAACCCAACCGGCGAGAGAAAGCGTTAAACTATCTGGAGATGGTCCCAATCCGGATTCCTGTCGGATTTTCTTCCATCCAGGTCCTGCCGGCTTTACTACCTGATAAAAGGATATCAACTTTTCTTTATCTACTGGCTTGGTCAAATAGGTCACTATCAACCAAACAACGGTAGTGAAGGCAATCGTGATTATAAGGGAAATATGTTGGGGCACAGGATGGCCAGTTTTACCGCGAATAAAGAAATAAACGGCCACGCTGAAAGAGCTGGCCATAGCAGCTATTTCTGTCCAGGCATTGATTCGCCACCAGAACCAGCGTAGCAGATAGATTAGGCCCGTGCCTGCGCCTATAGATAACATTAAATCAAAACTGGCTTTAGCCGACTCCAGCACAAAGGTAAGCAAGCTGGCTAAAATCATTAGAATGACTGTCATGATTCTTCCTGCAGTCACATAATGCTTTTCATCAGCGCCAGGATGAATAAAGCGCCGGTAAAAATCGTGAACCACATAAGAACTTCCCCAGTTAAGATGAGTGACAAGAGTGGATACATAGGCGGCCAGCAGCCCGGCTACCATAAGGCCTAAAAAGCCGTGAGGTAAGAACCTAAGCATAGCTGGATAAGCCATATCATTGCCAATGAGTCTGGGCTGGACATTAGGAAAAGCCTTCTGGATATCAGAAAGATTGGGATAAATTATAAAAGAGCACAGGGCTACTAAAATCCAGGGCCAGGGCCTAAGGGCATAATGGGCAGCGTTGAAAAATAATGTTCCGGATAAGGCATCTTTTTCACTTTTAGCCGCCAACATTCTCTGGGCAATATAACTGCCGCCACCCGGCTCAGCTCCGGGATACCAGACTGACCACCACTGGATGGCAATGGGAATGATGAAAATAGAAAGAGCTATTGTCCAATTGCCAAAATCGGGCAAAAGACCGATAGTCTTGGGGTCGAGTTTATGAAAAAGGCCTGATAGGCCGCCAATTTCTGGCTGTTTTAGAGCAAAAATAGCGGCGGAGAAAGCACCGGTCATAGCAATCCCGAATTGGATTAAATCCACAACCAGAACCCCCCAGAGACCAGCGGTGGCTGCAAAAATTATGTTAATAATGCTGCAAATGATAAGTGTCCGAGTCATTGGCCAGCCCAAGATAATATTGGCAATCTTGGCCGCTGCCAAGTTAACTGAAGCCATAATTACACAATTAAAAAAAAGACCAAGATAAATTGCTCGAAAGCCACGGACAAAAGAAGCCGGTTTGCCGGAATAGCGAAGTTCATAAAATTCCAGGTCAGTCAGAACCCTGGATCTTCTCCAGAGGCGAGCATAAAAGAAAACGGTCATCATTCCGGTTAGCAGGAAGGCCCACCAGACCCAGTTACCAGCGACTCCATTATTTCTGACAATATTGGTTACCAAATTGGGGGTATCGGTACTGAAGGTGGTGGCTACCATAGAGACACCTATCAACCACCAGGGTGCTGCCCGGCCGGATGTAAAGAATTCAGCAGTATTTTTACCAGCCCTGCGGCTAAGAATTAAGGGTGGCACAAAACAAATGGCAATAGATAAAATCACAATTAGCCAGTCGAATGAGCTTAAATGCATATTTTTATCCTTTTATTTAAAATTCCAATTGAATTCTTATAGCATATGGCAAAAAAGCAAGTCAAAAAATCTTTTAAAATTATTTATTTTAAACTCAGAACTTCTGCCAGTCGGGTTTATGCTCAAAAACCCACTGGTAATAATCAGTGTGTTTTAGTTCGGAAGCAGCATCCCGGTCAACCAGAATTATGGCTCTGGGATGAAGCTGTAGAGCGGAGGCTGGAACCATAGAGGTAATCGGACCTTCTACTGCCAGAGCGATAGCCTTAGCCTTTTTTTTGCCGAAAGCGAGCATCAGACAAAGGCGAGCATCCAGAATGGTACCTATCCCCATAGTTATGGCATGATAAGGAACATTTTCTTCACCTCCAAAAAAGACAGCATTATCTTTCCGGGTTTGATCAGTTAAGGTCTTAATTCTGGTGCGGGAAGAAAGGGAAGAAGAAGGCTCATTAAAACCGATATGACCGTCTGTTCCTAACCCCAGGATTTGAACATCCAGGCCTCCGGCTTCTTTTATTTGCCGCTCATATTCCTCACAGTAAGCAGGAATGTCATTAGCCAGTCCATCAGGAATATGAACATTCTCAGGCCGTATATTAATCTGGCTGAAAATGTTTTTCCACATATATTGATGGAAGGAAGCCGGATGGTCTGGAGAAAGGCCGACATATTCATCCAGGTTAAAGGCAATGACCCGACTAAAATCCAGCCCTTCCTCCCGATGCATTTTGACCAGAAATTTATAAAGAAGCAGGGGAGTGTTACCGGTAGCAAAACCAATTACCGGTTTTTCCTTCTCCTGAATAATTTTTTTTATTAAGCGGGCAGCTAAATAACTGGCTTTTTCACTATCCTGTTGGATAATTACTTCCATATTTTCCCTCCCAGCGTATATTGTAAAATCTAAAATAAATTCAGGTTTTTAACTTTCTTTTTTTATTCTGGGAAGAGAGGCAGCTGCTACAGCTTGACCAAGGCGACGGCTTTTTTCATCTGAAAGGTGGATTTTAACTTTTTGATGCAAATCAGGAAATTCTATGGCTATAACTTTTTCAGCTTCTTGTTTGATCAATTCTCCGCCGCGGCCTGAAGTCACTCTGCCTAAAATCATCAGATGCCGGAAATCATAAAAAAGAGAATAAAGATGAGCTGTATAGCCTAAGTAAATCCCTATATCTCTAAATATTTGCAGAGCCGCTTCTTCATTTTTTTCTGCCCTGGCCTGAATTTCTTTAAGTCTTTCAGGTAAACTTTGTTCTTCTGAAAAGTGATATCCGGCGGAAAGAGCCAGTTTATTCACTGCTTGCTGAGAAAAATACATAGCGCCTACCCCCCGATCCCCTGACCATTCATCGATAGCAGCTTCAGGGTTAATGTCAACTGGAGCAAAAGCCAGCTCATCCAGCCAGCCAGGCAAATGTCCCGAAGGATGGAGATAACCGCCGGCTTCGCTTGAGCCCATAGCAATTCCCAGAACTCCGGTATCATTAAGACTTAAATAACCTGCCAGAGCTGTTACTTCGCCATCATTAATAACTTCCAGAGGAACTCCCCATTCTTTTTGTATCTGTAAGAATAAATTCTTTACTTTGGTTTCAAAGACCCGCCGGGGAACTGCGCGGAAAAGAGAGGCTATACGGACCTGATTATTAACATAGATTCCTGCAGCACTACCCCCTATTGCTTCCACCTTTGGGAGGAAAGAAGCTGCTTTTCTCAGGGCGGTCTGAAGGTGCTTGTAATGATATTCAGGGTCAGGTTGAACCTGCGGATTCCAGGGAATTTCATCAGTAAAAAGAATCTGTCCGTCTTTCAAAGAGGCTACTTTAAAATCACTTGCCCCCAGATCAAAACCCAACCGGCAGCCATCGAAATGACCACCGAGGATTAGCTGGGTTTCTTTCTCTTCAGGAAATTCCTCAGATTTAACCTGGACTACTTCAAAAGGTTTTTCATAAACTGTGCTCATTAAGTCAACATCAAATTTTCTTTCCCCCTGAGGCGAATATTGATTTTTAAGATAGGTAAAAATTTTATCCGGTCCCTGAAAATAAATTTTCCAGCCACCTTTTTGCCATAATAAAAATTTGACGATGCGCTCGACATAAGTCAGGGTCAGGGGAAGAGTAGGATTATCAGGTGGCAGGATATAGCCTTTCCAGACTGAAATAAGATTATTTTCACGCTCAAGACCAATTTTTATTTCCATTCCTTCCTGCTTAGCTTTTTCCTGGTATCTGGAAATAAATAACCCCAGAGGCCGGAAGCCTGAATCAAATAAAGGTGAGAATCGTCCCTTTATTTCTTTTTCTAATTCTGTAATTAACTTTTTATCCATCTTAATCACCTTTTTGACTAACCTCGTTATGAATTATTTAAAATTATAGCAATTCTTTTCTGCTCTGACGATAAAATTTTCAATATTTTCTGCGTTTCAGACCGATAATTATACTATAATAGTAAATTGACAATAGCCCCTTGATAAAATAGCATAAAAAATTGTAGAGACGACAGGCTAATGAACGAAAGTGCTTCTGAAAAATGAAAAAATTTCAGGCTCAACCATTTATTTTGTTTTTTGCAGTTATTTTAATCTTGTTTTTATTTCTGCCTCCGATTTTGACCTCGGCCAAAAAATTGGGGGGACCGCTGTCCGCCGGGCAGGAATCCGCGGGGCCATGGTGGATGAAAGTTACAGCTATTTCAAGGGATGGCAGAATAGCCAGTTGGAAATCCAAAAAATGGTGGAAAAAAGCCCTGAGTCTAAAGCCTGGTGAAAGCTTCATTATTGAGGAAAAGGGAGAGGCGCATAATCGGTTACTGATGAAGTCAGAAAGTTATCTTCAGGAAAATGGAGAGAAGGCTGAAACCCTGGTACTGGTAGTAGATGATGATGGTGATGGCAGTATTTTAACCGGCGGAGATTTTCATGATGATTGTTATCTCTATGATTTGAACCGGGATGGTTTGGTAGAAGTAATGGTGGATTATGCTGATGAAAATAACGATGGACAAGCTGATTATATGGAAATTAGAATTTTTGATCAGGGACGTTTAGCCCGGGGGTGGTTTGGCTATGACTTAGATGGTCTGGGTGAGATTTTTAAATTTAAGAATCCGCTCGATCTTTTTTATCAAAGATTTACTCAGAATCTATCCGGTAATAAACTTTATTTTAAGAATGTTTTTAACCCAACTTCAGGGACCTGGTCACCGGCAGAGATTTGTCCCGTAGCCACCTTTGACCTGAATAAAGATGGCTTGAGCGACCTTATAATTAGGTCCAATCTCGAACCGCCCGGTCTGGCGGCCAAGTCAATTTTTGATTTTGGGCCCATTAATTTTTGGTCAAAAGAATCATATCCAGCTGTCATTCGCAGCCTGGAAATAAGCTATGATATAGACAAGGGAAATAGCTTAGAGAAGCCATTTAATTATAATCTCGGTTTGGTGCTTCAGGGGAAACAGGATTTTGATTATCAGAATTTTAAAATGAGTTCTTCCAAAAGGCGACCGCCTCAAGAAGTTTATGTAATTCCCAGAGAAAAGCTTCTAGAAATGATGAAAAATTACCGGAGTGAGAAAATCGGTTTTTCCTGGAAAGAATATTCTGACGATTCTTTGCCTGCTGGTCCGGCCGAAGAAGAATTGCAAGGACAGGGACTGGGATGGCCCTGGGAACGAGAAGCATTTCTCAGTACCTCTAATAATCTTCAAAAATGGAATGTAAGGAGGGAAGTAGCTGAAAAATTAAATGGCCAGCCAGAATTTTACTATAGTGATCTTGATCAGAATATTCATCTTTTTGGAGCAAAGGAGGGATGGTTACAAATTGGCCATCTGGCTGGATGGCCGAGACTGGGAGAAATCAGGTACTATGATACTGATGGTGATGGCTATTTTGACCGAAGAGAAATATACCTTACTAATAGCTCTCGCCCCGTATTAATTTGGTCAGTTAAGGAAGAGAAATCCAGAAAAATAACCCAGGATTTAAAGGAACTTTCGGATTTCTATCTGAAAGAAGTATTGCCCTCAGCTCTGGAACGAGACCAAAAGCTTATTGAGGCAATGAAAGAGGTTCATAATTATGAATTTCCTTTTGAGTTAAAAGAAGCACTGGATAAAGCTTCCCCCAGCCAGAAACGCTATTTACTTGATATTTATTGCCTTCTATATTATTTAAATTTACGTGATTATTACCTGACGCTGGCTAATCAGAATCTTTTTCAAGAAACAGTTACTCAAAATGATAATCGATTTTATGGAGACCTTTATCCTGGTTGGTTGAATAATCCTCGACAGGTAGCCTCGACTTTAAAATCTGATCAGGCCTGGAGCTTGATTCAGGTTTTAAATGAACTGGATTTAGCTTTCAGTCAAGCTGATTTAGATAAAATAATAAGTTCACTACAAAAGTTAAAAAATCTTAAGCTCTAAAAGGCTGGTAATTAAATAAATTATTAAGAAGATAAATTGTTAAGAACTTCAGAAATCTCTGCTACTAACTCATTAGAACCAAGATAAAGAGCGGTTCTTTGGTGGGGATGTTCAGGTTGAATGGTCAGAATTAGCTGTCCTTTTTCATCTACTGCCTGACCTCCCGCCTCGCGGCATATAAAGCTAACTACAGCTGCCTCATACATTAGCCTCAACTTACCGTTGGGATAATTTTTGGCTGGATCCGGGTGATTAATAATTGCTGGATAGAGAAAAAGTCCTCCATTTGTCAGAAGGCGATGGAAATCTCCGGCCAGGGCCCCAAGGTAACGAAACTGGTATTTTTTCTCATTCTTTTCCAGCCAATCCTTTATCGGGCGATTATAATAATGTCGATGGGCTGAGTTATAAGAAAGTTCCCAGTTTTTTTTGTTAGCCGGTAATTCCAGTCTGGTGGGCTTGACATAATTCATAGTTTCGTCGATATGAAATCTCCAGCATCCAGCATCTTTTAAGGCAATGGTAAAGGTTCCAGTGGGAATAACGAACATCCCGGCTGCGATGTAGTCCTCTCCTGCCCGAAGATGGTTATCTTCCGGTCCTTCTAAGTTTCTTTTAGCTATGCCAAATAAAAAGCCTACAGGAAGATTATGGGGGATATTAGCTGAGCCATCCAGGGGATCATAATAAACAAAATATCGACCGGAAGGATTCATCAAAATGGGCTTTTCTTCCTCTTCACTTATAGCCTCAATAACCCGGCCAGAGCGAGATAGGTAATATTTAACTACTTCATTAGCGATCTGGTCGAGTTTCATAGTTTTTTCCCCCTGAACATTAGTAGAACCAGCCAAACCGAGATTTCCTCTTAATGCTCCGGTTAAATAAAAATGCTGGATTCTTTTGGCCGCATTCAGGATGGAATTCATCAAGATTAAAAAATGATAAGTGCGTCCGTGTTTTTCCTGATGCTCGAGAAGAAAATCCATAAAGGTTAATTCGAAATCAACCACTTTAACCTCCTCTTTGCCTTTTCCCAGAGATTTCTATTTATCACATAATAAACTGCAATTCAAGTAATTTTAATTCACCATTATGCTTTAGGATATTTTAATTGGAATGAATTGGTTTAAAGCCCTTGCCCAGGACTTCATAGGTATCGTTAATAATGACAAAAGCTTGGGGATCAATTTTTTTAATAAAAGCCTTTAGTTCAGCTAACTGCTTACGATGTATTACGGTGATTATTATTTCTCCTTCTCGATTAAGATATAGAGAGCGGGATTTTAGGGCGCTACCGCTGCGGTCAAGTTTATCTATTATGAAAGCAGCAATTTCCTGTGTTCGATTAGAGGTAATTATAACCAGTTTGGAAAAACTCCAGCCTTCGAGGACCAGGTCAATAACCCGGGAGGAAATAAAAAGGACTATGTATCCATAAAGGGGAGCCTCCAGGTTTTTGAAAACCACTCCGGAGGCAGATATGATTATAAAGTCAGTCGCCATGATTCCCATACCTACAGAAATCCCGCTATATTTATTTAAAATCATACCGATAATGTCTGAGCCTCCCGTTGAGGCATCTCCCCTAAACACCAGGCCTAAGCCCAATCCAAGAAGGAGCCCGCCATAAATTGCTGCCAGTAGCTGATTTTCAGTTCCTCTCGGAAGCTTAATTACCTTATTAAAAAAATCTATAAGTAGGGAGGAGAGAATTAAACCAACCATAGTTGTTAATACATATTTTTTGCCGAGGAAACGATAGCTCAGAAGGAAAACTGGAATATTGAGAACGATGATAATTAGCCCGACCGGGCTATGTAAAAAGTAATTTATAATAATTGAAACACCGGCAAGACCACCCGGAACAAGATGGAAGGGAATAAGAAAGAGAGAGTATCCTATTCCCATCACGGTACAACCTGTCAGAATAAGAATTAAGTTTCTGACGAGGCGAATAGATAAAGCCTTATTTTTTGGTACTCTAATTTTCATAGCCTTTGCCCTTTAATCGAAGTGAAAATTTTTGATTTTCTAACATAATTGGTTGTTTCTGTCAATCAGCCGTAAACTTCATAAAACTGGGTGAGAATAAAAAATAAAAAGCAATCAGAGAAGTGGAAGTACAATCAAACGAAGCAAAATAGTGGTTTCAGTAAATTAAAAAAATTGATTCATTTTTATATTTTGAGGTAAAATTAAATAAACTCTGTTTAGCTGGCTGGGCAGAGATTAAGGATACCCTCCTTCAATAACCCCTATGCAAGGATTTTCCCCAAACCCCTAACAGCCAGCGTCTTGTTTACAAAAAAAAGAAATTAAGTTATTTTTTAAATTCAATTCTGCTATTTAAGCGGCCGGTGTAAAAAGTGAAAGATAATAACTTGCCCAGTCTATGGGGAAAAGATTTTATTCTTGGCCTCTTTTCCTACTTTTTTCTTTATCTTGCTATTAGCCTTCTTTTTCTGTTGCCTTTGTTTTTGAAACAATTTCATCCGAGGGAAAGAGAAGTTGGATTAATTATGGGAATTCACAGTTTAACAGCCATTATGATCCGACCCTTTTTTGGGCGTTTAATTGATCGTCAGGGCGGAAAGGTAATCTCTCTTTGGGGACTGGCTATTTTAATTTTTACCATGCCTTTTTTCCATTTGATTAAGAATGCTGGACTTTTCCCGGTTATTCTCAGAGCCTTTACTGGCATAGGATGGGGAATAAGCATGACCGCTACCATCACCATGTGTACTGATTTAACCCCGGTGCAGAGCATGGCCAGGTCAATTGGAATTGTGGGAGTTGCAGGCTTAATCGCCAATGCGGTCGGACCAGCCCTTGGTGAAGAGATAATAAATCGTTATGGTTTTTCTGGCTTATTTAATTTTTGTCTGATTTTCCTGATTATTTCATTTATTTTGGTGGTATTGACTAGAGAACTACCGCTGGAAAATAAAGGAGATAAGTTTATTTCACCTCAATCAAAAAAATTATGGAAAAATATTTCCTGGGTTCTAATTATAATTATTGGCTCTATGCCCGTTCTTCATGGCTCCATCCGGGGTGCAATTCTTTATTTTATGCCGCTTTTAATCAAGGCTCTAAATTTAGGGAAGGTGGGTCCGTTTTTTATTATTTTCTCAGCTGCAGCCATTCTTTCCCGGTTTCAGTTAGGAGGAATTTCTGATTATTATGGTCGGAAAAAGACCGTATTTATTTCAGCCTTAATTATTACCTTCAATCTCTTTTTAATTTCTCGAATAGGAGGCCAGTTTCTTCTTCTTACTACAGGCTTTATTGGAGGACTTGGTCAGGGTCTTATTTACCCCGCTCTCAGTACTTATCTTATTGATTTTATGGGGAGGGAAAATAAGGGTTTAGCCATCAGTCTTTATAATTCACTTTTTGATGTAGGCATGGGAATCGGATCAATCCTTTATGGCTGGGTATCTGAAATAATTGGCTTAAAGTTAATGTATTTACTCGCTGGATTTTTATTATTGATAGCCAACATAATTTTTATATTTAAGGCTCCAGAATTTAAGCAGGTTAGGGCCTAAAAATAAAGGGAGGATAGCATGGAAGATTTAATTCAACTAATTAAAAGAAGAAGAACCATTCGCCAGTTCCGGCCTGGAGAGCTGCCTTTGAGTTTATTGAAAGAACTGGTTGATGGTGGAAGGCTAGCGCCTTCTGCGGCTAATCTTCAACCTCTGGAATTCTTAATTGCTACTGACCTCAATCTTAGAAAAGAAATATTTAGCTGTTTGCGCTGGGCTGCTTATATCAATCCGGCCGGTGATCCCAAACCGGGTCAGGAACCGACTGCCTATATCATCATTCTGGTCAATACAAATATCAGGGAAAAAGGCTATGAATATGATGTGGGAGCAGCTGCTCAAAATATTATACTTGGTGCCCTGAGCAAGGGAATCGGAAGCTGTTGGCTGATATCGATTAATAGAGAACGTCTGAGAGAGGTCCTTAAAATTCCTGATAACTACCTGATTGATTCAGTTCTGGCTCTCGGATATCCAGCTGAAGAACCTGTGATTGAAGATTTCAAGGGCTCAATTAAATACTGGAAGGATGAGGCCGGAGTCCTGCATGTTCCCAAAAGAAAATTGGAAGATATTCTCCATATCAACCTCTTTGGCCAGCATTAGTTGATAATTGATTTTATTAAATTCCGCTGACAGTCATCTCAGCTACTTTTATAGTTGGCCCACAAATTGAGCTTTCAAATTCTAAATCATTCCCAATAGCCTCTATCGATGTAAGTATTTCTCCTAAATTGCCGGCAATAGTGATTTCAGAGACCGGATATGCAATTTCTCCGTCTTCAATCCATAAGCCAAAGGCTCCTCGGGAGATATCACCGGTTACCGGATTCAATCCCTGTCCAATAGCCTTGGTCAGCCATAGACCTTTTTCCGTCGATTTGATAATTTCCTCGGGGCTGGCCGTTCCGGCCTCCAGATAAAAATTATTGGGCACAACACTGTTGCCATCACCATTTCCGGTCGAAACCAGATTTAATTTACGGGCAGCATAGGTGTTGCAGAGGTAATTTTTCAGCACGCCTCTTTCAATGACCACCGTTCTTTGAGTGGGTACACCCTCTGAATCAAATGGTCTTGAGCCCAGCCTGGCAGGCAGTAGTCCATCATCAATCACAGAAATTAGGTCATTTCCAATCTTTTGGCCTAAGCGGTCAGTTAGAAAAGTTGTTTTCTGATAAACAGCCATTCCTGAGACACAGGAAAAAAGAAAAGCCAGCAGCCAGGAAGTCATGGTCGGTTCAAAGATAACCGGAACATTCTGAGTTTTGATTTTCTGCGGATTCAGATGACGGACGGTCCTTTGCACGGTTTTTCTGGCAACTTCTTCGGGGCTGGCTAAATCTTTAAGATGCCTTTTGGAAGAAAACCAGTAATCTTCAACCAGATTATCGCCCTGTCCTGCTTGAAGCCCGAGGCTCAGGCTGCAGTAAGTCTGGAGATATTCACCGGTAAAGCCGTTGGAATTGGCCAGAACTGTTCTGAACTCATTGGTAAGGAAACTGGCGCCAAAAGAATTAGTTATTCTTTTATCTTCCAGAGCGATTTTTTCAGCGGTCTGGGCTAACTTGATTTTTTCCCGCGGTTTCATTCTGGCTACTTCCGGGTCATAAAGTTTCAAAGAATTATAATCAACCTTAAATAAGGCCGGAGCCGGCAGTCCAGCGTATTCGTCAGGTTGAGTCAGCAGAGCTCGTCCTATGGCGTTTTTGATTAGAGTCTGAAGGGTTGAAATGCCCAAATCAGAAGAACTGGCGGAGGCAGCTCTTTTATCTTTAAAAACTCTGAGGACACAGAATTTCGAGCCAGCTTCCACCAGATTTTCAATCTTGCCCAATCGAACATCAACATTAAATTCCAGGCCGTCATACAGTGTGACTTCGATTTCATCAGCGCCCTGCTTTTTCCCATATTGAACCAGCCTTTCGGCTAATTGTCTTAAGTTGTTGTTACTGGTTTCGGATTTCATCTAACTCCTCCGATGGTCATCCTGGAAATCTTCATTGTCGGGCAGCCCTCTGAAACTGGAACGTCTTGTCCTTCTTTGTTGCAAGTTCCGGTCTGTAAGCCAAATTCTAAATCCGAGCCAACCATTTCTACTTTTTGCAAAATATCAAGGTTGGTTCCGATGAGTGTTGCCTGTTTTACCGGCCTGGTTAACCGGCCATCTTCTATCATAAATCCCAGGGTGACCGAGAAGGTAAACTTGCCTGAGTCTTCAACCTGACCGCCAGAAAGACGGCTGACATAAAAGCCTTTACTGACCGAATGAATTATTTCATCGGCCGAATATTCACCGCGGTCGATGTAGGTATTGCTCATTCGGGGAACAGGCCAGTAAGTGAAATCCTGGCGCCGACCATGGCCATTGAGTATTTTTTTCATCCATCTGGCTGAGAGACGGTCCTGAAGGAAACCCTTAACTTTGCCTCTTTCTATTAACAACGTTTTTTCGGGCAAAGTACCCTCATCATCGACATTATAAGAACCGCGAAGTCCTGGGATAGTTGGGTCGTCGTAGATTGTAATCTGTTCTGAGCCGACTTGCTTTTCCAGTTTGTTCCAGAAAATTGAAGTTTTTTTCCTGATAAAATCACCTTCTAACAGATGTCCAACCGCTTCATGAACCAGGACCCCGCTATGTCCCGGAGCCAGAATAACCGGATACTCACCAGCCGGTGGCTCAATTGCTTCCAGCAGCAGATAAGCTTCTTTGGCTGCTTCCTGACCGATTTCTTCCGGAATCATTTGATTGGAAAAGAATTCCAGACCGACCCGCCCACCGCCTCCATAAAAGCCGGATTCCCGTCGCCCATTTTTTTCGGCTATGGCCTGAACTACCAGTTTGACCATTGGCCGCGTATCTTTAATGGATAAACCTTCAGAATTTACGATCCAGACCTGCTGGCTGGACTCACCATAAGCCACCTGGACCTTTTTAATTACTGGATCAAACTTAAGTGCTGAATTATAGGCCTTTTGAACTATCTCAAGCTTTTTCTGGAGTTCGGAAGAAGTAGCCAGTGATTTGACCACAGCTACTTCTTTTTTGGGCTTTATCGGTCTTAACTTAAGTTTAAGTGGAGAGGTCTTCACTTCTGTTGAACTGGCAATGGCAGCAGCGGCCTCGGCTGCGAATTTTATTTTGCTTTCAGAAAAATCGTTGGTATAGGCGTAACCGGTCTGGTCTTTTTTGATCACTCTGATGCCGAGTCCCAGAATTATATTCTCAGAAGTCTCTTTAATGATGTCTTCTTCCATCAGAATCGAGCGGGTAATTCTGTGCTCAAGAAAGATGTCAGCAAACTCTCCGCCTCGAGAGAGAGCCAGTTCCAGTGCCTGCTTTAGGTCTGAAGTTCTAAGCCGGAAATGGTTGTTACAGGGAAAAACCATTTTTGTTTTTTCTATCATTTTCTTTATCCTGTACCCGGTGGGATAAAAATTAGGATGAATTTTGCCACAAAATTCATTGATTAGCAATAGGTTAACTTATTTTTTGGCTGCTTAGTTAACGGTTTAAAGTTGACGCCTTTGTGGCAAACCCTTATAATCATTTCTCATGAACTGGGAGCGAGTTGACTATCTGATTGATTTAGCCTTAGAAGAAGACCTGCCGGCTGGTGATATTACTACCGAAGCTATTGTTCCGCCTGATTTATCTGCCAGTGGAGTTTTTTTGGCTAAAGAAGATGGAGTACTGGCCGGAATAGAGGTGGCCGCTAAGGTTTTCCAAAGAATAGATCCTTCCATCACTTTTAAGAAAATTAAAGACGATGGCCAGGAATTTAAAGATGGTGAGATTCTGGCCGAAGTAAAAGGGAAAGCAGCTTCCCTGCTTAAAGCGGAAAGAACAGCTCTCAATTTCCTGCAGCGTCTTTCCGGGATTTCTACTCTGACCAGAGCATTTGTTCAGGAAGTAAGCGGGACGAAAGCCGTGATTCTGGATACCAGAAAAACCACTCCAGGCTGGCGATATCTGGAAAAATATGCAGTCAGAATGGGTGGTGGTCAGAATCACCGAAAGAATCTTTCTGAGATGATGCTGATTAAAGATAACCATATCCGGATTGCCGGGGGGATAACTGCAGCCCTGAAAAGAGCTAAGGGAAAAATTACTGCTGGAATAAAAATTGAAGTGGAAGCCACCACCTTGGATGAGGTAAAAGAAGCCCTAACAGGCGGTGCTGATATGATTATGCTGGATAATATGAGTCTGGAACAGATCAGGAGGGCAGTTGAACTGGTGGCCGGAAGAGTTCCATTAGAAGTATCGGGTAAGGTTAATCTCCAGATTGTTAGGCAGATAGCTTTGACTGGAGTTGATTATATTTCAGTCGGAGCTCTGACCCATTCATTTAAATCGGCCGATATTTCTCTTGAATTTTTGTGAGCAATAAGTGATAAATGAAAACTAAGCCCATTCAGGAAGAAATCTATTCTGATATTCTGATAATCGGCTGCGGAATTGCTGGTGCTACCACGGCTTTAGAAGCTGCTCGTCGTGGATTTGAGATAAACATCCTGGTAAAATCATCTGGATTGGAGAGCTCCAATACTTATTGGGCTCAAGGAGGCATTGTTTCTTTCGGCGATGATGACCAGCCTGAGCTTCTTCGTGAAGACATTCTAAAAGCCGGTGACTGGATTAACAGCCCTGAAGCTGTGGACCTGCTGGTTGAAGAAGGGAAGAAGACTGTTGACCGCATATTGATGGAAGAGCTGAAGATTCCATTTACTCGTTCATCACCCGATAAACTTGATTACGCTCTTGAAGGTGGACATTCGCGGCGGAGAATTCTGCATGTGGAAGATGCCACTGGCCAGCGGATTGCCATCGCTTTTTATGAACGGCTCCAGCAATTTCCCAATGTCCACTTTTATTTTGATCATACTGCAGTTGATCTTTTAACCATTCCTCACCACTCTAAAAATCCATTGACTTATTATCGTCAGCCACGCTGCCTTGGAGCTTATGTCCTTAATAACAAAACCCGAATGGTCAGGAAATTTATAGCTCCCTATACAGTGCTGGCTACCGGGGGCTGCGGTGGAGTTTACCAATTCACTTCTAATCCCAGGACTACTATAGGCTCTGGTTATGCCATGGCTCTCAGAGCTGGCGCCAGAATTGTCAATATGGAGTATATTCAGTTTCATCCTACTTCTCTTTACCATCGGGATGCTGATGGTTTTCTGATTTCCGAATCAGTCCGAGGGGAAGGAGCCAGGCTGAAGACCAGGGACGGTCAGACTTTTATGGAAAGGTATAGTCCCCAGAAAGACCTGGCTCCAAGAGATGAGGTTACCAGAGCCATCTATCAAGAAATGATTAATACCAATTCTAATTTTGTTCTGCTGGACCTGGCCAGTTATGCCAAGGTTGATATAAAAAAAAGATTTCCCCACATTTATCGAACCTGTCTTCAGTATGGAATTGATATTACCAAACAGCCAATCCCGGTGGTTCCTGCTGCCCACTTCTGCTGTGGTGGCGTTCTGGTTGATCTCTGGGGACGGTCATCGCTGGATGGCCTGTATGCTGTAGGCGAAGTTGCCTGTACCGGAGTCCATGGGGCTAATCGTCTGGCTTCAACTTCTCTCCTGGAAGGATTAGTCTGGGGAACAAGAGCTGCCCGGCATATAGCCGATAATTTTGATCCGAGTCTGCCCTGCAACCCTTCGCAGATCCATCCCTGGTACTACCCGGAGAATGAGGAAGAAATAGACCCGGCTTTAATCCATCAAGACTGGGCTACAATCCGAAGCACGATGTGGAATTATGCCGGAATAATCAGAACCGCCAAGCGACTGGAACGGGCCAGGGCTGATTTAGAATACCTTAAACATAGAATTGATAAATTCTATAAAGAAGCGCCAATGGACCCGGAAATTGTTGACCTCAGGCACGGTTTACAGGTGGCTCTGATGATTACCTATGCGGCTTTGGCCAATCCTGAAAGTCGTGGGGCTCACTTCCGTAAAGATTGATTGTTCCTGCCGAAAATTTGACATTTAACTCTGGTAGTTTAGAATAAGCTATTCTATAATAAAAAAATTAAGCTAACCTGTGGAGAAGGCTAATGTCTCAGAAGAATGATCTAAAAAAAACACTTAATCTACCCCAAACTTCCTTTGCTATGAAAGCCCAGCTGGCCCAAAAGGAACCCGAGATTATAAAAAAATGGCAGAAAATAAATTTATATGAAAAAATATTAAGCAGTAAAAAGGGTAAACCTACTTTTGTTCTCCATGATGGGCCGCCTTATGCCAATGGCCATATCCATCTCGGTACGGCCCTAAACAAAATTCTTAAGGATTTCATAGTTAAATCCAGGACCATGCGTGGCTATCTTTCGCCTTATGTTCCCGGCTGGGACTGCCACGGTTTGCCGATTGAGATCAGAGTTGACCAGCTCTTAGGTGAGAAGAAAAAGCAAATGTCAGTGATTGACATAAGAGAAGAATGCAAAAAATACGCCCATAAATTTATTGATATCCAGAGAGAGGAATTTATCCGCTTAGGGGTGTTTGGGGAGTGGGAAAAGCCATATTTAACAATGAATCCTGAATATGAGGCTGATATTTTACGCCATTTAGCTGCTTTTTTTGCCTCCGGTAATGTTTATAAGGGGAAGAGACCAGTTCACTGGTGCCTCCACTGTCAGACAGCCTTAGCTGAAGCTGAGATTGAATACAAAGAAAAAAAGTCACCTTCAATCTATGTTAAGTTTCCGATGATTTCTGACCTTTCAGAAAAGTTTCCTGAACTAAAAGGCAAGAAAGTCTCGGTGCTCATCTGGACGACAACTCCCTGGACCCTTCCGGCCAACTTGGCTATTGCTTTTCATCCCGACTACGAATATGTGGCCGCAGAATTTGGTGAGGAAGTTTACATTTTGGCTGGAAGATTGTTGCCAGTAGTGGCGGAAGAACTGGGCTTTAAGGACTATAAGGTGTTAGCGAAATTTATCGGAAGAGAACTGGAAGGTTTAAAAGCTAAGCATCCATTTATCAACCGCGAATCGATTTTGGTTCTGGCCGACTATGTAACTTTAGAAGACGGAACTGGCTGTGTCCATACTGCGCCTGGCCATGGTTATGATGACTATTTAACGGGGGTGGCCTATGGACTTGACATCTATACTCCGGTGGATGAGGAAGGTAAATTCCTGCCCCAGGTGGAGCGTTATGGCGGAATGAACGTTTTTGAAGCCAATCCCAAAATCATTGATGATATGAAAAAGGATGGAACTTTGCTTAAAGCCAGCGAAGTAGTCCATTCCTATCCTCATTGCTGGAGATGTAAAAACCCGGTTATCTTCAGAGCTACAGAACAATGGTTCATATCCATGGATAATAATGGTCTGAGGCAGAAAACTCTTGAAGAAATCAAGAAAATCCGCTGGATTCCCTACTGGGGTGAAGAAAGAATAGCCAATATGATGGTCAGCCGTCCTGATTGGTGTATATCCCGGCAGAGGTCATGGGGAGTACCTATTCCAGCTTTTTATTGTGAAAATTGCGGTAACATTCTGGCTGATGAGAAAATAACCAGATATGTGGCTGATATTTTCGAAAAAAGAGGCTCCAATGCCTGGTTTGAAATGAATACTTCCGAGCTTCTTCCTCCCGGTAAAAAATGTCCAGCTTGTGGTGGTAATAAATTTAAGAAAGAGAATAACATTTTGGATGTCTGGTTTGAATCAGGAGCCAGCCACAGCATCTTGGGGAAAAGATCTGACCTTCCCTGGCCGGCTGATCTTTATGTAGAAGGACACGACCAATATCGGGGCTGGTTCAATAGTTCCCTAATAATTGGCGTGGGAGTAAAAAATGCTTCCCCTTATAAAGCCTGTTTGACTCATGGCTTTGTCTTGGATGAGCAGGGAAGAGCTATGTCCAAATCACTCGGTAACTATATTGAGCCGACAGAAATCATCTCTCAGCACGGAGCTGAAATCCTCAGATTGTGGGTGGCCATGCTCAATTATAAAGAAGATGCCAGGTTCGGACAGGAAATTCTCCAGAGATTGGTGGAAGCTTACCGGAAAATTCGCAATACTTGGCGCTTTCTTCTGGGCAATCTTTACGATTTTAATCCGGATAGCGATTCGGTGAAAACAGAAGATTTGCTCTGGCTTGATCGGTGGATTTTAGAAAGGGGACGCCAAGTTCAACAGAGGGTCCTTCAAGCTTATGATGAGTATGAATTCCATATTGTCTTTCATTCTCTTTACAACTTTTTCACTGTTGACCTGAGCTCTTTTTATTTGGATGTCATCAAAGATCGAATGTATTGCTCTGGGCCGAAATCTCTGGAAAGGCGGTCCGGTCAGACAGCCATTTTCAAGATTCTCCAGGATACTCTGAAATTGATGGCTCCGATATTGCCTTTTACTACTGATGAAGCCTGGGAAACTTTGCCTTATTTTCAAGGTAAGGAAGAATCAGTTCACTTGTGTTCTTTTCCCCTGGAGGAGGCGAGCTGGCTTTCAGAAGATAAGATAAAAAAGGTGGATAAATTGCTGGAAATTAGAGTGCGAGTTCAGAAGGAAATGGAAAAAGCTCGTGAGAATGGGCTTATTGGTAACTCTCTTGAAGCCCTGTTATGGTTTAAGGCACCAGATGACATCTTTGACTTATTGGAAGAATTTAAAACTGACCTTCCAGCCATTTTTATTGTCTCGGCTGTTAAAGTATTTCCTGCAGAAAAGGGTGAATTAGAAATAACGGTGCAGAGAGCTGAAGGGGAAAAATGTGAACGTTGCTGGAATTTTTCTACCAGTGTCGGTCAGGATAAAGAATATCCCACAGTCTGTGAGCGCTGCCGCCTGGTGTTGAAAGCTCAAAGACAATGACGATGAGAAAAAGGAATTTTTTTTATATTTATTTTATCGTTTGCTTAGTCATTGCGGATCAAATAAGCAAGTACCTTATTTCTAAGTCACTGGCTCTTTATCAAATAATAAAAGTTATTCCTGGTTTTTTTAATCTAACCAGGGTTCATAACCGAGGAGCTATTTTTGGTTTTCTCAGTAATACAAACAACTCATTGGCTTTGCTTCTTTTAAATTTGGGGGCTTTGCTGGCCTTTGGAATTGTAGCTTATTATTTTATAAAAACCCCTTCAGAAATGACCCTGGTCAAAATTGCCCTGGCCTTGATCATAGCTGGGGCAATGGGCAATATTATTGACAGGATTTTCCGTGGTTATGTAATTGATTTTCTTGATTTTTACCTAAAGAGGTTTCACTGGCCATTTTTTAATCTGGCTGATAGCTGTATCACTATTGGGGCTATTTTACTTCTATATAATTTTTTTAAAGGAAAAGAAAAATGCATCCAATCCTCTTAAAATTAGGTCCGATTACCGTCCATACCTATGGCTTCTTTATGGCCGTCGGCGTGGCAGCTGCCCTCTGGTTTATTTATGTTCAGGCTAAAAAGCAGGGCTTAGAAGCCGGAAAGCTTTTAGATGCTGCTTTCTGGATTATTCTGGTTTCTCTTATCGGAGCTAAATTAATTCTTTTTGCCGGTCATTTTTCTTATTACTGGAAAAATCCAGCCGAATTGTTGAGTTTGGCCCGGTCCGGAGGGGTCTTTCAGGGCGGACTGACCTTTGGGTTAATCTTTGCCATAGTCTATTTTAAAATTAAAAAGATTCCTTTCTGGAAAACTTCTGACCTGGTTGCTCCAGCCATCGCTCTCGGGCACGGTTTTGGCCGTCTGGGTTGTTTTTCAGCCAGCTGTTGTTATGGTCGGGAATGCAGCCTCCCTTGGGCGGTAGTTTTCAAAAACGAATATGCCCATAACCTTACTGGTATTCCCTTAAATGTTCCGTTACATCCAGTGCAGCTCTACGAATCGGCCCTTAATTTTCTCAATTTTTTTGTCCTTTTTCTTTTCTTAAAAAAGAAAAAATTCTCTGGCCAGATTTTTAGCCTCTACATAATAAATTATTCAATAATCCGCCTGTTCACAGAATATTTCCGGGGCGACCATGATGAAAATACCTATCTCATAAAGGGAGCGACTTCCTGGACGAGTTTATCTTTTCCTCAAGTTTATTGTCTTATAGGCTTAACTGCCGGCCTGATTTTATATCAGATTCTAAAGCGAAGACGAAGTGATTGAACAAAAATTTCTGGTTGAAGCTTCAGAAGTTTCAAGAATAGACCTGTTTTTGAAAAGAAAAATAAAAAATCTCAGCCGGGCCCAGATTCAGAAAGTTATCAAAGAGGGTAAGGTCCGGGTTAATGGCCAGCCGGTGAGAGCCAGCCATAAATTAAAACCGGGTGACCTGGTAGAATTTTACTATGAAGAACATTTCCAAGAAACAGGCCTAAAGCCAGAAAAGATTGCTTTGGAAGTAATTTATGAGGACGACCAGATTATAATCATCAACAAACCATCCGGACTGGTGGTCCATCCAGGAGCTGGAGTAAGAAGTGGAACCTTGGTGAACGGTCTTCTCGCTTGTTATCCAGAAATCAGTGGAGTTGGTTCACCAGCAAGACCTGGTATTGTCCACCGTCTGGATAAAGAAACATCGGGGTTAATGCTGGTAGCCCGGACTCAAGCTGCCTACCAATCTTTAAGGCAGCAATTTGAAGATCGCCTGGTTAAAAAAACTTATCTGGCCTTAGCTCTGGGTAGATTTAAGGAAAAAAGAGGAATAATAGATATGCCCATCGGCCGTCATCTTCATCAACGGCAGAAATTTTCAACCAAAACTCGCCGCGCCCGTATAGCCGTAACTCATTATGAAGTCTTAGAAGAATTTAAGGATGCCTGCTACCTGGCTTTAAGGCCGGTAACGGGACGAACCCACCAATTAAGGGTTCATCTTTCAGCTATAGGCCATCCAATTGTTGGCGATAGCCGCTATGGCTCTGCTCAGGTGAGGAGAAAAAGTTGTCCGAGGTTATTTCTTCATGCCTTCAAAATAGTATTTTCTCACCCCAAAACAGGGGAGATGTTAGAATTTGAATGTCCGCTACCGGGTGAGTTGATGGCAGTCTTAGAAAGAGAAAGACAGGAAAATAAAAAAGCATATTGTCCTTGAGTAAATTAAGATTTTTTATTATTATATATAACTAATCCAAGAAACCCTTTCTTGGCCTGATAAAATCATAAGACGGGAGGACTTAGAATGAAGGATTATAGCCCCGATAAGCTCAGGAATGTTGCCTTGGTGGGACATGGTTCATCCGGTAAAACATCTCTGACTGCAGCTATCCTTTTTGATGCTGGGGTTACCAGCAGGTTAACTAAAGTGGATAAGGGCAATACTATTACTGATTACGACCCGGAAGAAATAGAAAGAAAGATATCAATCAATTCTTCTCCCTGCTTTGTTGAATGGAAAGAAAATAAATTAAACCTGATAGATACGCCCGGCTACAGCAGTTTCCTTTGGGATACCCGGGCCAGTCTCAGAGCGGTTGATTCAGCTTTGGTGGTAGTTTGCGGGGTGGCCGGAGTAGAAGTAGGAACAGAGAAAGTTTGGGAAATGATAGAAGAGCTTAAATTGCCGAGAATTATTGTCGTTAATAAACTCGACCGGGAAAATTCGAATTTTTTACGGACAGTAAATGAAATTCAGCAATTTTTTGGCCGGCAGGCAATTCCAGTTCAAATTCCGATAGGAGAAGAGAAAAAATTTTCCGGAGTGGTAGATCTGATCAAAAAGAAAGCCTATATATATGAAAAAGATGAATCTGGCAAATATCAAGAAACAGGAATTCCTTCTGAACTTCAGGAAATAGTTGACCGCAGTTATACCCAGCTGGTAGAGGTGGTGGCAGAAAGCGACGAAAAACTTATGGAAAAGTATTTTGAAAAAGGGGAGCTTACTACCGAAGAACTTATCGCTGGACTGAAAAAAAGTATTCTCAGCCATCAAATTTTCCCGATTTTTGCTGCTTCTGCCTTGACGAACATAGCTATCCAGATGATTCTGGACGGAATTGTAGATTTTATGCCTTCACCTCTGGAAATGGGAAAAATTAAGGTAAAAATAAAAGGAAAAGAGGAAGAACTGCTTTTATCTCCTGATGGTCAATTTGCCGGCCTGGTTTTTAAGACTATTTCTGATCCCTATACTGGTCGTATATCTTTAATTAGGGTTTTTTCAGGCAAAGTGAGCCCAGAATCAATTGTCAGTAACACCAATAAAGATACAGAAGAAAAACTTGGCGGTCTTTTCTTTCTTCAGGGAAAGGAGCAGATTCCTGCCGGTCAGGCCAAAGCTGGTGATCTTGTGGCCACTGCCAAATTGAAAGCTACTCTTACCGGTGATACTCTTTGCACCAAGGGAGCCGGGATAGAATTTGAACCGATTAAATTTCCCGAGCCTTCCATTTCCTTTGCTATTGAGCCCAAAACCAGGGCTGATGAGGATAAAATTTCTCAAGCTACCCACCGTATTACTGAAGAAGATCCGACTGTCAGAATTGAGAGAGACCCGGAAACCAATCAATTGCTTATTTCTGGAAATGGTGAGCTTCATGTCCGCATTATCACCGAAAAACTTAAAAAACGCTACAATGTCGACGTGGAATTAAAACCACCCAAGATCCCTTACCGGGAGACAATTAAAGGGAAATCTGATGTTCAAGGAAAATATAAGAAACAAACTGGCGGTCGCGGTCAATACGGCGATGTAAAAATAAAAATGGAGCCGTTGCCTCGAGGGAAGGACTTTGAGTTTGAGGATAAAATATTTGGTGGGGCTATTCCCAGAAATTATATTCCCTCAATTGAAAAGGGCATTCAGGAAGCCAGAAAAAAAGGTATACTGGCTGGCTATCCAGTGGTTGATTTCAAGGTAATACTTTATGATGGGTCCTATCATGAGGTTGACTCCTCCGACATTGCTTTTAAAATCGCCGCCTCTATGGCTTTTAAAAAGGGGATGAAAGAGGCCAGGCCGACTCTTCTTGAGCCAATTATGAATGTAGAAATTTATACGCCAGAAGCCTATATGGGAGACATTATGGGGGCATTAAATGGACGTCGCGGAAAGGTTCAGGGAATGGAGCAAAAAGGCAATATGAGAATTCTTAAGGCCCTCGTGCCGATGTCTGAAATGCTTGATTTCGAACCAACTCTCACTTCCATAACTGGCGGCCGAGGCTCGTTTATAATGGAATTCTCTCATTATGAGGAGGTCCCGGCTCAGCTACAGCAGAAGATCATTGCGGAAGCGGTGAAAGAAGGAAGAGTTAAACCTGAGGAAGAATAAAAATAAAATTGGCTTAAAAAAATTCAAAATGGTTTATATAAGGAAGTATAAATATATTGTTTCCGAATTTATTGGTTTTTTTGAGGCTTGATTTATCCTGATTTAACCGCCTGGTCCAAAAAGATCATTTAGTTACTGGCAATTTTAATTTACGCAGGAATTAATTTTAGCCTTCTTTTTAAATTCACAATCTGACCCGTGCTTAACCTAAAACTTTATCAGTCTACAATTTTTTATTTGAAATGGGTTATTTAATGTAATAATTTAATTTAAAAATGATTTAATGAAAGGAAATGGGATATGGGCTGTAAAAAGAATTACTTGATTATCATAATTTCTTTTTTCCTCCTGTTTTCCGGAATCTTTTGGGTAAAAGCCGATGCCTGCACGCTCTTAGTGGCAGCGGGCAAAGCTACCCCCAATGGCCGGCCTTTGATGTGGAAAAATCGTGATACTTCTCAGCTTTTAAACAAACTGATGTTTTTTAAAGGAGCAAAATATAGCTTTATTGGTTTGATTGATTCAAATGATACGGAAGGAAAAGAAATCTGGGCCGGACTGAACGAAAAAGGGTTAGCCATCATGAATTCTCAAGCAGATGATCTTTCAGCTAAAGAAAAAAAATACGACGGGGCTGGAAATGGCGCCTTTATGAAGATGGCCCTTGGCGAATGTGCTACAATCGATGATTTTGAGAAACTGCTACAGAGGGAAAAAGGAAAATGGGACCTGGCAGCTAACTTTGGACTGATAGACGCCCGTGGAGGAGCCGCCTTTTTCGAAACATCCTGTGATTACTATACTAAATTTGACACCGATGATAAGAAAGTTGCCCCTTTTGGCTACATAGTCAGGACCAATTTTTCTTATACTTCTCCTGATTACCTTCAAGGTGGAGGATTTATCCGCTTTGAAAGAATGAGCCACCTGGCTGAAATGGCCAGAGCCACGGGCCAGCTTGAGCTCAGGTTCATTCTTCAAAAAGCAGCCAGAGATTTAAATCATGAAAAATTGCATTCTTACCCCCTGAGTAGCCCCCTTCCTGAAGACCCTGCCCAACCGCTTTACATTAATACCAATGACACCATTAACCGAAACAGCACAGCTGCGGCTGTGGTTTTTGTGGGTGCTCCATTGCCTGAACGCTCTGATTTAGCCACTATGTGGGTAATTCTGGGGCAGCCAGTATGCGGGGTGGCAATTCCCCTCTGGCCATACGCCGGTCAGGTCCCTCGGGTAGCCTCAGCCCCGGATAGAGAAACTTGTGCTCTTAATGCTTTTTCCAGAAAATTAGCTTCCTATCTTTATCCGGATACAAGAGGAAGAATGCCTCAATACCTTAACATTAATCGGCTCAGGAATTACAGCGGTGAAGGCGTTTTGAGTAAGCTTCTGAAGATAGAAAACCAAATTTTAGAAAAAACCCAAGCCCAGCTTCAGCTCTGGGGAAAAAAGAAAGAACCGCCAGCAAAGGTAGCTGAGTTTCAGGAAACTATGGCTGATTTTGTATTTCAAAGCCTTCAGGAAGAATTTCCTGATATCAGATAGGGAATAAAACGTTAAAAAAAAGATGTTCTGATATTATGGATAATATCATTATGATTTAGAAATCTTTTAGTTATTATGGGTTATTTGTGTTACACCAGGAGGCACGGAGGTAAACAACAAAAAACAGAAACCTTTTTTACCAATGGGAGCTTTTTATCAGACTAAAATTTGAATAAAAAATGTGTGACGACAGGGAGGTGCAGGATGTCTTTTGAGAAAAAAATTAAGTTCCTGGTTTTGGTTTTAATTTTCATTTTTACCTCAGCTGCGGCGGCAGCTGCGATTAATTGGAGAACTCCGGCTGAAGAAGCTTACTACAAGAGATATACTCAGTATGAAGACATTGTTAGGTTTCTTTCACTTCTTGAAGCAAAAACGGGGGTTTTGAAAGTCAGGATTATCGGCCAGACCAAGGATGTGGAAAATTACCCGGCCAGGGATATTTTCCTTTGTATCCTGTCAGAAGAAGGAGCGAGCCAGCCGTCTGAACTTAACCGTCAGAAGCCAACGGTGTTTTTCATTGCTTCCCAGCATGGCAATGAACAATCAGCCAAGGAAGCTGCTTTGAGATTAATAAGGGATGTAGCAGGAGGAGAGCTAAATAGTCTGCTCAAAAAAATTAACATTCTGGTCATACCACAGGCCAATCCCTATGGCAATTTTTATGATGTTAGAGAGAACGAGTTGGGACTGGACCTGAATCGCGATCACGTCAAGCTGGAAGGCGAAAGCACCAGAGCTATCCATCGGGCCTTCAGCCTTTTCCAGCCTGAAATAACCATGGATTTACATGAAAAGGGCGATGATTATTACCGCATCTCAGTTGGTTGTGTTTCTAATCTTAACATCCACCCCTCAATTCTAAATTATTCCAGAAAGGTGATTTTAAAGGAAATTGAGAAAAAGCTGGGGAAGAAAGAAATTACTTTTCATGAATATTTAGTTAGCGAATTACTCGGTATGGACACTTCTTCAGGTGCTCGATTTACCCAGCAGAGACCAGGGGAGATGATGCTCCGCTACAGTACTACCGACCTAAATGACGGTCGCAACAGTCTGGGCATATATGAAACTCTGTCCTTTATTCAGGAGTGTTCTTCCCGGCATGACCTGGAAACGCTCAAGGCCAGGACTGAATGGCAGTATCAGGGAATGAGGGCGCTGGTGGAAGTGGTATCTGAAAAACCTGAGGAAATGCTTAAGCTGGTCAGGGAATTGCGAGCCGGCCTGTTAAAACGGGCTGAAGTCAGAGCTGTTGACGACCCTGTCTATCTACGGATGGAGTATGTTCGAGACCCCGGGCAGCCTGAACTGGTCTTAAAGGCTTTTGAAAGGCTCTCTTCTCCTATTCTTGGAATGCTGAAGGTTGATAAGAAAGCAGGAGAATATTTGCTGCGAGAAGAGGTAGCTCCTTACCATGGCCCAGGAGACCAAAAAATTGTTACGAGAGTGGAGAAAAACTGGTTTCCACTGGTGGAATCGCGCCTTAAAGTTCCCCGTCCAGCAGGTTATATCATTCCCGGAAACAGGCTGGATATAGCCGAGCTTCTCGTCACACATGGGATTAAGGTGGAAATGCTGGAAAAAGGCGCCCTAGTGGAAGCTGTAGCTTATAAGGTTAACGAAATTGTTCCTTCCCAGGAAGATTATCTCGCCCCGCAAAAGATTGAAGTCCAGCCTGAAAAACTTAAGGTTCCCCTTAAAAGGGGAGATTTCTTTGTTTCCTGCTTCCAGCCAGCCGCCAACCTTATTCCCTGCCTGCTGGAGCCGCAGTCAGAGTACGGTCTGATTCGTTATTTTAAGTTCAAGCTTATTCCACAAGAGGGAGATTATTTTTCTATTTACCGTTTGGAAACTCCAGTTATCCTGCCGCTGGTTGAATTCAAGCCGTGGAATTAAAACGAAATTGTATCAGCCTGAGCTGAAATTATAATGGCAAAAATTAAAAAGTTAAGAATGCGGAGCTCTCTGATATTTTTATATCGATATGGGCCAGCTCTTTCGATTGTTCAATCTGAGAGTCTTTTAATTTCAGCCAGAAATTCAGCCGGCGGAATGGTTTTTTTTCTAAACTCTGAGGCTCTGGCTTTCTGACCTATTTTTTCCAGGGCCAGGGCCGTAAAAAAACCATATGGTCCCTGGGGAAATTTTTCTGAATAGCTGATAATTTCAAAATATTTTTGTCGGGCTTTTTCCTTTTGACCAAGTTTTTCATAACAGATAGCTTCCAGGTAATCCTGAATTCTCTGGTCAGGATCGAAGGGACGTCCGGTCCCCAGGCGCTCTGGATATTCGCGGGAGATGGCTATTTCCTGAAGGGCTTTTTCCCAGTCTTTCTGCAGCATAGAACCCAAGGCTAAGTGCAGATGAGCTCTGATGAAAAGACTGTGGACTTCGCTGGCTCCTTCGTAAGGTAAAACTTTCATCCTGTCCAGCATTTCGGCTGCTTTTTGATATTCACGGTTAGCTATAAATGCTTTGACCGTGTCGGTCTGAATGTACATATTATCAGGGAATTTTTCTAAGGCTTGAAGGCATCTCTTCTGGGATTCCTGGTTAAGGCCGTTATTTAGCTCATAATTTATTAGATGATGCCAAGGCCTCCACTCTTCAGGCGAAATAGAAATAGCTTTTTTCAGGTCAGAATAAGCGCTTTCTTTATTTTTAGGGTTTAGATAGGCTCTGGCGACGAAAACAGGATAATAATCAGCTTTGTCCAGTGTCTGAAACAGCTTGCGGGCTTCATCAAAACGTCCTTTATGCCAGTAAATAAGCCCGAGATAGTAACGAAATTTCCAGCACTCAGGAAATTTCTCTGCTGCCCACTTAAAAACAGGTATGGATTCTTCCCGGAAGGGGAAGACGAGATAGGGGGAGGCAGTGGCTGCTTTTTGAAGATAGGTGTTACTTTTTCCATAATCATAAAATTGGAAGAGATAGGCTTCCCAGGTTAGGATTTCCGGATTTTCTGGAGAAAGTTGCAGCAGGTCCAGCGTTCTTTGCCGCTCTCCGAGCTTTAAGTAGTGAAGAGCCATTTCCAGAAAAGTTTCGGCCGGAAATTCGTTTCTGATTGATGATTTAAAGGCCTCAAGATTTTTAATTGAAGGTTCAAGCAGATAAAGCTCGTAGCGGGCCAGGTGATCAAGCGGGTCAAGGCGGAGTAACTGCTGACAAATTTTTTGAGCCTCAAGCTTTTTGCCCTGAAGCCTTAGGGAAGCACTTAGGAGTTCATAGGGTAATGGATTTTGACCATCAAAATTGGAAGCTCGGCGAGCGTATTCTTCAGCCAGACAAAAATCTTTTTCATTCAGGGCTATTTCTGCCAGTTGAAGATAAGCTGGCAGAGCAAAAGCGGGCGAACGAGCAGCCCAGCCCAGGGTCTCCCTGGCATCAGCTATAATTCCCAGTTTTCTGGCTATGATTCCATAGGTGTAATTAGCTTCAGCATCATACATAGAAATTTCTAAAGCTCTTTGAGCATAACTCCTGGCCCGCTCAGTCTCATCGCGGCGCAGAAATAGCTCGGCAACCCGGCAAAGGGCTCGCAGATGGTGCGGTTCCTTATCCAGGCAGGCTAAGTATTTTTCTAAAGCGCCAGAATAATCACGTTCATTTTCCAGCATTTCACCGCTCTGAAAAAGCTCTTCAGCTGTGGTGCCCGCAGGCCGGTGAAAATTAAATGGCCTGATTAGACTTTTTGCTTTCGGGTTTGTCTGGTGAATAATTTTTTTCCCTAAATATACGGTTAAATTTTCCGGTTCGTCAATCCGACCCAGACTGATAATTTTTTTCTGAGCTGGATGGAGCTTCAGAGTCTCTTTCCATATTTCCTTGTGACCTTCCATTATTACCAGCTTTTCTTTGATCATTTCCAGGGCATAGAGAGCAAGTTCATATGAAAGATTATTCATATGTAGACTCAACACTACTTGGGGAGTGGCAGCTGTCATTTCTCCTACACCGCTATAAGGAAACCAGACTTCTTGCCAGTGGTCAGAATTGTAGGGAACAAAAGCACCATGGTCTGACTGATTTAGAAGCCGTCCTACCTGAGGTTCGCTATACTGGCCATCGCTATCGGTCAGAAGATCAACCCAGATTTCGCCCGCCCGGCTTAAATCCCATATCCATATTTTCTTACCAGGCATGTCTGGGTAGAGGGCCCAGTGCCCGTAGCCGAAATCAGAATTCCGATAATAGGCGCCGAAAAAGTTTTCATAGCTCCCGACTATAAAATAGCTTTTGGCTCCGCCAAAATCATTGTTACTATACCAGGAAACATCTCGGCCGTAACGGTCAATGGGCCAGCTTTCAAGGGGTACGGAGTAATCGTGGCCAATAAAGTATTTTCCCGGAACCAGAAAGTGCAGATCAGAAGAAGCTTTAATGGCTGCATTCATCCAGGCGTAATAAGACTGCCGATAAGGACGGGGATTGGTCCAGCGAGCCTTTGTTTGAAAATAAGCTCGGTCTGGAAACACCGTAATGGTAACCTCCCAGCGAGTCCTTGAGGGCCAATCGTAATTCCCTACAGTGCAGGAGACGCTGCCATCATGGTTTTTTTCAACATGATAATCAACCGGAGTGGCTGCAGAGGGAGTGTGACCGATAACCCCGAAATTGAACTCAATTCCACCAGAAGTCCAGGGACCACGCAGGGCTATTTCCCGGAATTTAAGAACATGGTTGGTATAGATAAATTCGCGGCCGGTCGTCAGGTCTCTGGCTCCCCAGACTTTGCCACCAACTTCAGGCAGGATAGAAACCTCTATATATTTATTTTTTAGCCCTACTACTGTCCACTCCTTGCTTCTGGATTCAAAGCTGAAACCATTGAAGACAAAATAGGGATAAATTCTGGAACCGGCACCCCAAATAGAAGATCTGGCAAAAACGGGAATGGGATCGGGATCAGAAAACGGGTAGGTGGTAATGATCTCTTTTTGAATGGAAAAAGAAACCTGCTTATCCCAGGAACAAGCTGAAAGAATAAAAATTAACAGGGCCAGGATAAAAAAAAGATTAAAATAACCCCATCTAATTGACATTCTTTTCCTTAATGCTTTTCTTTTCATATTTAATTGCCTTTTCATTTTTGGTTTATTTTAAAAATTATTTCTTTCTATCTTTCCATAAAAATGATTTCGTTTTCAAGCCAGATTGCGTATTTAAAAAATAAATTCAATGAGGTAGATTTTATCTTGGATCTTCTTTAATAGCCATTGGGAAGGAAGGAGCGGGCTTCTGAGCCTGGAGGAATTTTATGGCTACTGACAGTTCCCGGAATAACAACTTGGTCGATAAAAATGCCTTTATGGCTGATAGCTCATAGTATTGATTAATTAAATTCAGTATTTTTATTTGAATCCCTTTTTAAATAAAATGGCTTTTTCTAAATTATTTTACAGTAACTTAGAAAGGGGCCCAAAATTAAAATAAAAAATAAATTAAAATTAATTTTAATTACTGCCCAGAAGAACGTTTTTTACAATCAGTCCAAGGCGAGCCGGATTATCAATTATTTTTACTCCGGCTTCGGCCAGAATCTTAACCTTATCCTGGGCCGAACCCTGACTTCCTTCTATGATAGCTCCAGCATGGCCCAAGCGTCTTCCAGGTGGCGCGGTTAAACCGGCTATGTAGGACAGAACGGGTTTGGGATAACTGCATTGCTGGAGATATTCAGCGGCCTGCTCTTCAGCTAATCCCCCAATTTCTCCGATAAGAACAACTGCTTCAGTCTGAGGGTCTTCTTTAAACATTTCCAGAAGTTCGACGAACTTAAGGCCAATAATGGGGTCTCCGCCAATACCTACAGCTGTGGATTGTCCCAGCCCAATTCCAGTTAGCTGATAAACTGCCTCATAGGTCAGGGTGCCGGAGCGAGAAATTATGCCCACGGGACCTGGTCTGTGGATGTGCCCGGGCATTATCCCCACCTTACATTTTCCTGGCGAAATTATCCCCGGTGTATTCGGTCCTATGAGCCAGCTGTTTTTTTCTTTAAGGAATTTTTTTGCTCTGAGCATGTCCAGTACCGGAATTCCCTCGGTAATACAGACAATTAATTTGATTTGAGCTGCGGCAGCTTCCATAATAGCTTCCCCGGCTGCCAGCGGAGGGACAAAGATGACTGAGACATTAGGGGCTAAAGCTCTGGCTGCCTGTTCCACCGTGTTAAATACGGGAATACCCAGGTGATACTGACCGCCTTTTCCAGGAGTGACACCGGCGACGACTCTGGTACCATATTCCAGCATTAACTGGGTGTGAAAAGAAGCCTGTTTGCCGGTAATTCCTTGGACTAAAACTCTGGAATCTTTATCTAAAAGTATGCTCATTATTTTCTTCTCGCTTTCTGTTTTATTTTCTGCATTTTCCCTTGACCACATTCAAATATTTCAATTAATGGCAAAAAAATAAATAATTAGTTTCAGCCTTTTCCCTTTGCCTGGCTGAGAAAAACAGCCATTTTAGCTGCCTCTTCGAAATTATCAACAAAGTGAAGTGGGTATCCTGATTCCTGCAAGATCTTTTTGCCTTCAGCCACGTTGGTTCCTTCCATTCGCACGACAACAGGTTTCTGCAATGAAATTTTCCGGGCTGAGGCTACCACACCCCGGGCTACCAGGTCACATCGAACTATTCCACCGAAAATATTTACCAGAGCCGAGTGAACCTGATCATCTTTTATCAGGATTTCGAAGGCTTTGCTGACAGCTTCTTCGGTGACACCTCCGCCAATATCCAGGAAATTTGCCGGCTGGCCACCAAAATATTTAATAATATCCATAGTAGCCATGGCCAGACCGGCTCCATTTACCAGACAGCCGATGCTGCCATTCATTTTAAGATAGTTAAGCTGGTAGCGGCGGGCTTCAATTTCCTCGGGAGAAAGTTCGGTTATATCTTCCAGAGAAGCGATTTCCGGGTGACGAGAAAGACCGCTATCATCAAAATCCATTTTGGCATCCACTGCTATTAATTCATTTTTTTCAGTCAGTACCAGCGGGTTTATTTCCAGAAGTCTGAGGTCATATTTCAGGAAGAATTCGCTCAATTTAATTAAATAATCAGCCAGAGCAGCGAAAACCACATCCGGTACCTCGAGAAAATAGGCCAGGTTCCTAACCTGGAAGGGGAGAAGCCCGGATTCAGGGTAAAAACATTCTTTTTTGAGAAGCTCTGGATGGATTCTGGCAACCTCTTCTATTTCCATTCCACCGGCCGAGCTGACCATAGCAGTCAGAGTCTCTTTTTTTCGATCGAGGGTAAAACCGAGGTAAAATTCTTTCTTAATATTTAGAGCTTTCTCCACCAGAATTTTTTTAACTATAAAGGTCCGGTTTCCCAACTGGGAAGTCGTAATTTTTTTGCCAAAAAGATTTTTAGCCGATTTGATGGCTTCTTCCAGACTATTAGCCAGGACAATTGCGCCGGCTTTTCCCCTTCCTCCAGAAAGAATCTGCCCTTTTAAAACCACAGGAAGACCCAGGACTTCTATTATCTTAATGGCCTCATCCTGATTACAGGCGACTGAACCCCCAGGGATTTTTATTCCCAGCTTTTTTAAAAAATCTTTCGCTTGATATTCATGAATAAGCATTTTTCTAAAATTATTATTTTATTAATTTTGTTTTGATTATACCAGATTTTTTCTTTATTATTTTTGACCAGAAAAATATAAAAATTAAAATCAAAAAAAGGGCAGAACCATTAATTCTGGCTCTGCCCTTAAGTTTTTTCTTTTTACTCTGGTTGCAGCTTTTTTATAATTTGCATTCAGAAACAGTCTTGCTGACTGAGGCTACTGTTTTGGCAAATTGAGCTTTTTCTTCTTCGGTGAGTTTGATTTCGAAAATCTTTTCCATGCCCCGGGCACTTATTAAGCAGGGGACTCCAATAAACAGGCCATTAACTCCATACTCGCCTTCACATAGCGCAGCACAGGGGAGAATCCGACGTTTATCCTTAAGATAGGATTCAGCTATGACAATGGCACTCCAGGCAGGACTGAAGAAAGCTGAGCCTTTGCCAAAAAGCTTGACAATTTCTGTGCCAGCTTCTCTGGTACGGTTAACCAGCCGCTCAATCTGCTCGGGTGTGGCTATTTCAGTAAGCGGCACGCCACCTACTGTGGTCAAACGTGGCAGGGGAACCATGTCCGGCCCATGACCGCCAAGGACGGTTCCGGCCACATCAGCCACTGAAACACCTAATTCCATAGCGATGAAGGCTCTCCAGCGGGCCGTGTCCAGAGTACCTGCCATGCCGATAACCTGATTCTTGGGGAAGCCGGTAACCTTGTGAAAAACATAAACCATGGCATCGAGAGGATTGGTCAGAATGATGCAAAAAGCCTTGGGAGCATATTGCTTAACTCCGTTAGCTACCTGGGTGATAATTCTAATGTTGACGTTAAGCAAATCTTCTCGAGTCATCCCGGCTTCTCTGGGTTTGCCGGCAGTTACTATAACTACATCTGCACCTTCAATGTCTTTATAATCGGAAGTGGCGCTGATATTAGCGTCATAGTTGCCATGAGGTGCCATTTCCATCAGGTCCAAGGCTTTTCCCTTGCAAACATTGACATACTCAGGAACATCGAGAATGACGATATCGCCAAGCTCTTTTTGGGCAGCCAGCATAGCCAGAATCTGGCCAATTTGACCGCCACCAATTAAAGCAATCTTTTTACGCATTTTAAAACTCCTTAAAAATTAGTTTTTTTGCCATCAAGAAAATAATTACTCAGCTTTTAACGTATCTTTCCCAGGTCTCCTCCAGCTTGGGGTTGTTTAACCAATCAATCAAATAATCGGTGAAGGCTTTACCGGTGGCACCGTTTGGACGTCCGGTGATGACCAATTTCTTTTCATACTGACCGCAGATATCCAGAGCCATTTCCAGTTTTCTGGCTTTATCTACAAAACCGATATGATTAATGAGCATGGCTGCCCCTCTAATCATACTGGCCGGATCTGCATACTGAGCCCTTCCTTCCTGGACCATTCGAGGAGCAGAGCCATGAATGGCCTCAAACATAGCATACTGCTTACCGATATTAGCGGCTCCGGCTGTACCCACGCCGCCCTGGAACTCTGCAGCTTCGTCAGTGAGGATATCACCATAAAGGTTGGGAAGAACCAGAACCTGGAATTCCCGGCGTCTTTTTTCGTCCACCAGTTTGGCAGTCATTATATCAATATACCAATCATCGACCTGGATCTCCGGATATTCCTTGGCTATTTTGTAAAATGTCTCCAGGAAAAGGCCGTCAGTTGTCTTGACTACATTCGCCTTGGTCACACAGGTAACCCTGGTTCGGCCATTTCTTTTGGCATAATCAAAGGCCATGCGAATGATTCTTTCAGAACCCGGAGCTGTAATCAATTTGAAATCGATAGCAATTTCAGTTCCCAGTTGAAGTCCATAAGGGCCAAGTGCATAGAGGTCTTCAGTATTCTCTCTGAAGAACACCCAGTCAATGCCCTGTTTTGGTACCCTGACAGGTCTGACGTTAGCAAAAAGATCCAGTTCTTTCCTCATAGCCACGTTACAGCTTTCAATGTTGGGCCAGGGATCACCCTTTCTTGGAGTAGTGGTGGGTCCTTTTAAGGTCACATGGTATTTTTTAATTTCTGCCAGTACATCATCAGGAATAGCTTTGTTGTGAGCTGCCCGATTTTCAATAGTTAACCCGGGGATAGTGTTGATGTAAACCTTTCCACTTTTTATTTCTTCATCCAGCATAAAACGCAAAACCCTTTCTGCTTCGGCCGCAATATAGGGACCGATCCCATCACCAGGAAGAATGCCAATTTTAATAGGTGAAACTTTGGTGTAGTCAATCCAGTCGGGAGCAGACTTTAGTTGCTCAACCCTCTGAATTTGTGCTTCAAGCAGATGGCCGAAGTGCTCTTTGGCTTTTTCGATAGCAGTCTTATCAATCATTTTACCTCCTATTATGATTTTTAAAAGAGATGTTAAGAAAAAATTCTATATTTTTTATCCATTAAAATCAATGATTTTTTCGGAGACCGTGTTTAGATAGTTCAGGTGGCAACAGGAATTTATCTCAGGATAGGTGTTATTCTTTTTGAGCAGCACAATTTTAAGTTATAAATTAGGGGAAGCATCAACTGGTGTTTACTGTTTAGTTTAAAATGACTGAATTTTTGACAAAGCCGCCTTTAATTCATAAACTATTATCTTGCTATTTTCTTTTCATTCTTAGGTTAAAAAAAGGAGATCAAAAGATGTTGGAAACTTATTATCAAAAAGCTCGGGAAAGAGAAAAAATGGGAATACCCCCGTTGCCCCTTACAGTGGATGAGACCAGCGAGCTCTGTCAGCTCTTAGAAAATCCGCCTTCAGGCAAGGAAAAGGAGCTTTTGTTCTTGCTGGAACAAAGAATTTCTCCCGGCGTGGACCCGGCAGCCAGAATCAAAGCAGCCTGGCTGACTGAAATCGCTCTTGGCCAGAAAAAATCTCCTGTCGTTAGCCCCGAAAAAGCAGTTTTTCTTTTAGGAACGATGGTCGGCGGTTATAACGTTGATCCCCTTGTTTCTATGCTGGAGATTCCGGCTCTGGCTAAAGAAGCAGCTGAAGCTCTGAAAAAAATAATCCTGGTCTATGGAGCTTATGATAAAGTAGTATCGCTGGCCAAAAAGAATAAATATGCCCGGGAGGTTCTGGAATCCTGGGCTAGGGGTGAATGGTTCTTAACCAAACCTGAGCTGCCAGAGGAAATTGTGCTCAAAATTTACAAAGTCGATGGAGAAATTAATACCGATGATTTTTCCCCGGCTAAATACGCCTGGACCCGCCCTGATATACCACTTCATGCTTTAAGTATGGGTGAAATTAGGTTTCCTGGTGGACTGGAAGTTATCAGAAAATTCAGAGAAGAGGGTTATAAAGTAGCTTTTGTCGGTGACGTAGTTGGTACCGGGTCATCGAGAAAATCTGCTTGTAACTCATTGATGTGGCATATCGGTGAGGATATTCCCTACATTCCCAATAAAAGAAAAGGTGGGGTGGTAATTGGCGGGTTAATTGCCCCCATTTTCTTCAATACTACCGAAGATTCCGGTGGCCTGCCCATTCAGGCTGACGTTAGCCGGCTTAAAACCGGTGAAGTTATCAGAATAAAAACTGGAGAAGGTCTGATTCTCAGTGAGGATGGTAAGGTATTATCTAAATTTGAATGGAAACCGGCAACTATAAAGGATGAATTTAGAGCCGGTGGCCGTTTAAATTTAATTATAGGACGTCAGCTGACAGCTAAAGCCAGAAAAGAGCTTGGCTGGCCGGAAGCTGATTTTTTTGTAAAAGTTCAGAATCCCGAGCCAAAAGCTGGCCAGGGCTTTACCCTGGCTCAGAAAATTGTCGGCCGGGCCTGCGGCCTCGAGGGCGTTCTTCCTGGTACTGCCTGTGAACCCAAGATGACCACAGTTGGCTCTCAGGATACTACCGGCCCGATGACTGCCGATGAGCTGAAAGAGCTGGCTTGCCTGGAATTCCAGACCGAGCTTTTCATGCAGTCTTTCTGCCATACAGCCGCCTATCCTAAACCTACTGATATCAGGATGCATCGTGACCTGGCGGCTTTTGTAGTTGAGCGAAAGGGAGTTGCTTTGAAGCCTGGAGATGGAGTCATCCATACCTGGCTGAATCATCTGATTTTACCTGATACTGTAGGCACTGGTGGAGATTCACATACCCGTTTTCCAATTGGTATCAGTTTCCCGGCCGGTTCCGGTCTGGTAGCTTTTGCCGGAGCCCTGGGCTTTATGCCTCTTGATATGCCAGAATCAGTACTGGTCCGTTTTTCAGGTAAACTTAATCCAGGAATTACCCTCAGAGATGTGGTTAATGCCATTCCCTATTTTGCCATCAAAAATGGACTGTTGACCGTAGCCAAAAAAGGTAAAAAGAATATCTTTAATGGTCGAATTTTGGAAATAGAAGGTCTGGAAGAGATTACTGTGGAACAGGCTTATGAATTAACCGATGCTTCGGCCGAAAGATCAGCCGCTGCCAGCGTTATCGCCCTTAAGGAAGAGAGAGTAGTAGAATTTCTGAAGAGCAATGTAGCTTTGATGAAAAAAATGATAGAAGAGGGTTATCGGGATGCCCGAACTCTGGAAAAGAGGATTGAGGCCTGTGAAGCCTGGATTAAGAACCCTGTTCTTCTTAAACGAGATTATAATGCTGAATATGCTGCTATTCTGGAAATTGATCTGTCAGAAATAAAGGAGCCTATCCTGGCCTGCCCAAATGACCCTGATGACGTAAAACTCCTCTCAGAAGTGGCCGGAGATAAAATTGATGAAGTTTTTATCGGTTCCTGCATGACAAACATTGGTCATTTCCGAGCAGCTGCCAGAATTTTCGAAAAAGCCTGCTATCCTTCGACCCGCATCTGGTTGGCACCTCCCTCTAAAATGGATCATGCTCAGCTAATGAGAGAAGGATTATTTGCTGTCTTTGCCGGGGTTGGAGCCAGAGTAGAAATTCCGGGATGTTCCCTATGCATGGGTAACCAGGCCAGGGTAAAGCCTGGGGCTACGGTGATATCTACCTCTACTCGAAATTTTGATAACAGAATGGGGGATAATGCCCGTGTTTATCTGGGTTCCGCTGAGCTGGCAGCTATTGCTGCGGTGGAGGGACAATTGCCGACTGCAGAAAAGTACTTTGAGGTGATGAAAGAAAAAGTGCTGCCTTATGCTGACCAGATTTATAGATATCTGGAATTCCACAAAATGGATAGTTTCCGGTTGAGTTACGTTTAATAGACTGGAGAGGGGTGTCTTAGCAATGATAAAACTAAATGGAAAAAAGGCTTTAGTTACTGGAGGGTCAAGAGGTATAGGCCGGGCCACGGCTATTCTTCTTGCCGAGGCCGGGGCTGATGTCGCTGTTCATTACCAGCGCAACCAAATAGCCGCTCAGGAAGTAAAAGATTTAGTGGAAAAAATAGGTCAGAGATGCCTTCCGATCAAGGCTGAAATCTCCGATCAACAAGAAGTAGAACACATGGTGAAAGAGGTAATTGAGCAATTGGGCCAAATTGATATTCTGATCAACAATGCTGGCATCTGGACTTATGGAGAAATGGGGGCTATGCCCCAAGAGATCTGGCGAGAAACGATGGCTGTTAATCTGGATGGGGTTTATTATGTTACCAATGCTGTCGTTCCCCATATGAAAAAACAAGGTCAGGGCTGGATAGTTAATGTGGCTTCAACGGCAGCCGTTCGGGGAGAAGCGTTTCATTCCCATTATGCTGCCAGCAAAGGGGCTCTGGTTTCTTTGACTAAATCACTGGCCGTTGAGCTGGCGCCATATAACATTAGAGTTAACTGTGTAGCTCCTGGATGGGTTGATACCGATATGTGTGTCGAAGTTTTCAGCGACCCAGAATTTAAAGAGAAAGTCAGGCAATCAATCCCGCTTAAAAGGATCCCTCCTCCAGAAGACATTGCTGGCCCGATTCTTTTCCTTGTTTCTGATCTGGCGAGGCATATAACTGGTGAAATACTTAATGTTAATGGTGGTTCAGTCCTTTGTGGGGGTTAAAAAAATAAAAAAGTTGATTATTTTCAATTTTTTTGATAATTATTAGACAAATTTAAAAGGAGGGATAAAATGGAGGAGGTCGAAGTAGGCCGCATAACCCATTATTTTACGAGGATCCAGGTTGGCGTGGCTAAAATATCGGGCCGGGGTCTCAGAGTAGGGGATGTGGTTCATATAAAAGGGCACAGCACTGATTTTTTCCAGAAAATTGAGTCTTTGCAGATTGAGCACCAGCCCGTAGATGAGGCAAAACCAGGGGAAGAGGTGGCTTTTAAGGTCGATTTGCCGGTTAGAGAACATGACGTAATTTTTAAAGTGGTAGAATAAAACAACCAGTGAAAGCCTCAGAAAAGGATGGAAAAAGGTTGACAGAATTAAAATAATATGTTAGTTAAGATAGCTAATGGCTAAAAAATTTATTTCCATCATCATTGTTCCAAATTGGAAGACAAATTTCAGAACAATCACCATCCCCCAAAAAGCCATAAGATTGATTATTGGGGCAGGAATTGCTTTTGCTGTTTTCTTTGTCTTTTTTCTTCTTGATTATTTTTCAATGACTGTGACCAAGGCCAAATATAAGGATCTGGTCAAACAGGCCACTGCTCAAAAAGAACTGATTGCCAATTATGAAACTACAGTTGCCCAGATGAAAGAAACTATTACCAGCTTTGAAAATTATGCCCGCAAGATCAATGTCCTGGCAGGTATTCAATCTCCAGAAAACATTAAGGGAGAACCCGGCCTGGGGGGCGGGGGGAAAATGGATTTAAATGTAGATTCTAAGTCGAGCAAGGATATTTCGCCGGGGGCTATTCAGGTAATAAAGCAAAGAGCTGAATCGGTAGAAAAGAATTTGAGTTATATGTTCCATTTCTTTGAAAATCAGACGGCTGCCTTAGCCACTACTCCGACTATCTGGCCCACAGTTGGCTGGGTTTCTTCACCTTTCGGGCCAAGAATTGACCCGTTTACCGGACAGAACGGTTTTCATACTGGCCTGGATATTGCCACTAACTTTGGTAACCCGGTAGTAGCCACAGCTAATGGAGTTGTTATTCAAGTTGGATTTGATAAATACAAAGGAAATTTTATAGCTATTAGCCACGGTAACGGGTTTTCCACTGAATACTGGCACCTTCAAAAGTTCGCGGTTAAATCAGGCCAAAAGGTAGAAAGAGGTCAGTTAATTGGATATGTTGGGCAAACAGGCAAAAGTCTTGGACCTCACCTTCATTATGAAGTTCATATTAATGGGCGGCCGGTTAATCCCATTGATTATATAATTGAACAATAAAAAATCATATAATCATCAGAATAAATCACATCATTTAGAAAAGACTTTAAGAGAAAAATTGGCCGGCTTTAATTTTCCCTCCCAGGCTGAAAGAATAGGCTGACATCTCTTTTTTACCTTCTGGTTTTACTTTTTCGATAAGATAAATACTGCCATTAGCACAGCCGACAAAAATACCGGATTTATTTACTTGAATTATTTCTCCGGGCTGGACCGAGGGCATCAATCCTGCAACCGCCTGGCCAATTAAGATTTCGATTCTTTGATTGCCGCAGTAGGTAAAGGCACCGGGCCAGGGAAAAAAGGCACGAACTTTACGATCTATAACGACAGCTTGTTCCTGCCAGTCGATTTTCCCCTGTTCTTTGGTAAGTTTGGGAGCATAAGTAGCCTGAGAATGTTCCTGTTCCTTGGGAACTAACCGGTCAAGATTATTCAGGGTATCTATCAGCAGCTTGGCGCCAAGGTGAGCCAATCTGGTTTCTAACTCATGGGCATTTTCTCGAGGAAGAATAGGAGTCTCAACCTGAGTTAATATGGGCCCTTCGTCCATTTTTTCATTTAATTGGAAAATTGTCACACCGGTGACTTTTTCACCGTTTAAAATTGCCCACTGGACCGGAGCAGCCCCTCTATATTTGGGCAGAAGAGAAAAATGAATATTTAACGATTTGTAGGGAGGGTAATAAATAATTGAAGCAGGGATTATTTGACCGTAGGCTACCACTACAATTACTTCTGGATAGGCTGCTTTAATCTGCTCAAGTACCCGTTCGTCTTTTCTAATTTTTTCTGGTTGAATGCAGGGAAGACCATGATTTTCAGCAAATACCTTAACTGCAGGAGGAGTAAGCTTTTTCCCCCGACCGGCTGGCCTATCGGGCTGAGTAATTACCAGTTTAATTTCGTGACCTGAACTTATCAGACTATTTAAAGCCGGTAAGGCTATTGGCGGGCTTCCAAAAAATACCACTCTCATTCATTTAACCTTTTTCCGTCTTTTTGGCCATTTCTTTTTTCAGTCGATCTTTTAAAAGACGCCGTTTGAGAGGTGAGAGGCGATCAATGAAAAGCTTACCTTCTAAATGGTCTATTTCATGATATAAAACTCTGGCTAATAGATCTTCTGCTTCGATCAAAATTTCTTGCCCATCAAGATTATAGCCCTTGACAATAATTCTGGCCGGTCTTTTTACTTTTTCGTATATCCCCGGTACTGAAAGACACCCTTCTTCCCCCAGCAATTCTCCTTCTTCTTCCATAATCTCCGGATTAATCATTACAATCAGTTCGTCCTGTTTTTCTCCTACCGAAAGGTCAACGGTAATCAATCTTTGGCTGACATTAACTTGGGGAGCTGCCAGGCCGATTCCTGGTGCCTGATACATAGTTTCCACCATATCTCTGGCCAGTTTTACAATTTCCTGATTGATATTTTCAACAGGCTTAGCTTTCAAAGATAGAGTTGGATGACCAATCCTTATTATTTCCAGTTTTGCCATGATTTTATATTTTAGACCATAAGCTAAGCTAAAACAATTATAGTTAAATTCAGTTGGGAAATATCTTAAAATTTTACTTAAATAACGGCTGATGGTGGTGGCGGTTCATCAGGGGCTCCAGCATTTTTCAAGGGGACAGCGATCAAGTAAAAACCAATTAGAACCAGAACCACCAGCCCTCCCAGATAACTGGGATTAGAAAAGATAATGGGAATATCTTTTCCTACTATATGTTGCAGGAAAAAGAATTTCCACGCAGCCCGAATTAAACCGGTTAATGCCTCACCAGCAATTAATCCCGCTGCCAGAAGAACTCCCACATTTTCTACTCTGGCCTTTTGCGCTGGATTTAATTGACGTTTACTAACTGCCTTATCCAGTAATCCTTTTATCATTCCTCCCATAAAAATAGCGAAGGTAGTTTCAAGCGGCAGATACATTCCAACGGCTACCAGCATGGGAGAACGGACCTGAACCAGAATCAAAGCAAAGCCCATTAACATTCCCACTATGACCAGCGGCCAGGCCATTTCACCGCCAACAATTCCCTGAGAAATAGCAGCCATAAGGCCAGACTGAGGTGCCGGGAGATCCTTGCTGCCAAAAGTAAAAGCCCCGTGGAGAATCATCAAGGGAAAATAAAGAAGAAGAGAGGCTATCAGTACCCCAAAAATATCACCCACTTGCATTTTCCAGGGTGTTCCTCCGAGAATATGCCCGACTTTTAAGTCTTGAAGCATTTCGCCGGCTACGGCTGAAGAAACACAAACCACGGAAGCGACTCCCAGGACCGCCACTACTCCTTCGGTGCCTCTGGCTCCTATTAACACCATTAGCAGTCCAGCTATTATCAAAGTAGAGAGAGTCAGACCGGAAATGGGGTTATTGGATGAACCAATTGTTCCCACCAGGTTTCCCGAAACAGCTGCAAAGAAAAATCCGGCTATGGCCATAACCAGGGCGGCCAAAACCGCTGGACTAAAACTTCCGCAAAAAACCTTATAGACAAATATCATCAAGATAACGGTTATGGACATTAAAAATAAAACCAATCGGGTATTAAGGTCTTTTTCTACTCTGGAAGTAACTTCAGTTTTCTCCGCAGATTTTTTTACATCACTGAAGGATCTTTTGATTCCTGCGCCTAAATTTTTTCTCATTTTAAAAAGAGTATAACCGGCTCCAACCAGCATGCCTCCGACAGCAATGGGTCTGATGATGAATTTCCAGACGTTATCCACCAGATCCGGCCAGGGTACTTCAGACATATTAACGGCCGGGCCATAAAATTTTTCTACTAACTGAGGACCGAGAAAATACATTAGTAGCGGAGCAAATAAACCCCAGGCTAAAACTCCTCCAGCGAAGTTCAGAGAAGCCAATCTTGGCCCGATTATATATCCAACTCCAATATAAGCCGGGAAAATTCCTGGTCCAGAGACATTGATCATACCTCCTGTCCCAATAGTGCCGGCTTCTTTAGAAGCTCCCATCCGGACAAAACTGGAACCAATTTTCCCTAATTTGATTATGAATTCTTTAGAAGCGGCAAAGAGCTGGATTACTCCAAGTGAATAGAAAAGAGAGCCAACACCCATTGCCTGGAAAAGAAACTTGGCTCCAGCACTGCCTTTTTGTCCGGCTTTATGAATCTCGGCTGCTGCTACCGATTCGGGGAAGGGCAGTTCTGGGTCAGTTACCATAATGCGGCGGAGAAAAGTTACAAAGAGAATGCCAAGAAGACCACCTACAAACATTAAGGCAGTAGATTTGAGATAAGCATCAAAAGTATTAAATTTGGCCCAGGCTCCAGTAATGAGGAAGGCAGGAATAGTAAAAATAGCTCCAGCTGCTACTGATTCACCTATTGACCCCACGGTTCGAGCTATATTTTCTTCCAGAATTGAACCTTTCATTATTTTAAGTAAAGCCATGCCGATAACTGCAGCCGGGTAAGTAGCAGCAATAGTCATTCCTGCTCTCAACCCGAGGTAAGCATTAGCTGCTCCTAAAATTACAGTCATTATTAAGCCAATAATTATGGCTCTTAGAGTAAACTCCCGCATTTCTGTCTTCTCCGGGACATAAGGCTTATAGTCCATAGAATTCTCCTTTCCATTCTTAACTTTTCTTTTATGTATATTAAAAAAATAAGTGCCAAGTCAAGACAATTTTGGGGCAAAAAGTTGAAATATTATTTGCCAGGTGATGTTTTTTGTGCTAAATAATTGTATTAAAGTAAAATTATGACAAGTAAAGGACAATAATGAGTTTATGGAGCTGGATAAAAGACAGGTTATTTTGTGATTTAGCGGTTGACCTGGGTACCGCCAATACTTTAGTTTATATGAAAGGAAGAGGTGTAGTTGTTCAGGAACCATCTATTGTGGTCATAAATACTCAGACCGGGAAAATTGAAGCTATTGGCAACAGGGCTAAAGAAATGCTGGGGAAAACTCCTAATAATGTAGTTGCCATCAAGCCCATGAGGGATGGAGTCATTGCCGATTTTGAGATAGCAGAAAGAATGCTTGATTATTTCATTAAACAGGCGATGAATAATCGGGGTTTCCTGCTCCGACCAAGAATAGTAATTGGTATTCCTACAGGAATAACCCAGGTTGAACGCCGGGCAGTCAAAGATGTGGCTCTTAGAGCAAGAGCTTCAGAAGTTTATATTATTGAACAGCCTATGGCTGCAGCTGTTGGTGCTAATTTGCCCATTTCAGAGCCTACTGGAAATATGATTGTAGATATAGGTGGGGGAACAACAGATATTGCCGTAATTTCTTTAAATGGAGTTGTTTTTAACCATTCTATCAGAATTGCCAGTAACGAAATGGATGAAGCTATAATTCAGTATCTTAAAAAGAAATATAATCTTCTTATTGGAGAAAGGACTGCCGAGCAGATCAAGATTCAATTAGGTTCTGCTTATCCTCTGGATGAATCTTTAACTATGGAGATAAAGGGACGAGATCTTCGGGAAGGAATTCCTCGAACCATTGTGGTAGATGATCAGGAAATCCGTGAGGCGATAGAAGAAGTAGTAACTGCTATTATTAATGCTGTCAGGATTGCTTTAGAAAGAACGCCCCCTGAGTTATCTGCTGATATTATTGACCGCGGCATTATCCTGACAGGTGGCGGTGCTCAGCTAAAAAATTTTGATAAGAGGCTGAGAGAAGAAACTCAGCTACCTGTCTTTTTGACCGAAGACCCGCTCACTTCAGTAGTGATGGGCGCAGGAAAGCTACTGGATGATCTGGATTTACTTAAAAAGATTTCTCTCGAATGAGGAAATTATCTAAAAGCGGATGTCACTTTTCCGTCTGGTCAGAAATAAATTTTGGGTAGCTGGCTTTTTAATTTTTTTAAACCTCATTCTAATTTCACTTCAGATGCCATCCGGGAGCAAGCAAGAGAATTTACTGGAAAGAATTTTATTTACCCTTGCTTCTCCGGTTCAAAAACTGGTAGCCGCTACCTACCACTTTTTGAATGATGAGTGGGAGCAATTTAAAGAACTGAGAACAGCTCAAAAAGAAAATCAGGAATTAAAGAAAAAAATTTTTTTTCTCCAGCAAGAAGAACAGCTTTTAAAAAACAAACTCAGCCTGGCTTTAAAGCAAAAGGAATTGGAAGAAACGCTAAAATTATTACCGGGGTTAATAATCCCCGCCAGAATCATTGGTTTTGATACCTCTAATTATTACCGATCGGCTATCATAGATAAAGGCCGAAAAGATGGAGTTAACCAGAATTTGCCGGTCTGTGATAAATTTGGCCATTTGCTGGGGAGAACAGCTGAGCCCATTACAGGTAGCCAGGCCCGAGTAATTCTTATTACTTCAGAAGACAGTGGAGTGGCAGTTATTACTACCTCCGATAAAATGGTAGGGATTTTATCTGGCAATGGTCAGGGAGAATGCCTCATCAAGTATGTTATGGCTTCTTCCCCCTTAGGGGTAGAAGGTGATGAAGTCCAAACCTCTGGATTTGATAAAATTTTTCCTCCCGGCCTTAAAGTTGGCCGGATAGTGTCTATATCAGCAGAAAAAGGAGTTTTTAAAAAAATTGTTGTTAAACCATATTTTGATCTAAGAGAATTAGATGTGGTAGCTGTTTTAAAGACTGCAGAATTAATGAGGTGAGACTTGGTCAGAAAAGGCTTTGTTCTATTACTCGGAACCGTCCTGGCGTGTGCCTTGTATTCTCTTTTAGGAAACTTGAATCCGCGGCTAGTCGTTTTAATTAATGCTTTTGCTGTTTTAGTTTTTTTTAGCGCTTTGGTTTATGGAGAAATTGAAGGAGCAGTTATGGGTACGGTGGTCGGTTTACTCCAGGATGCCTTTTCCCATCAAGTTTTTGGCTTGGGTGGTTTGAGCCTTACCTTAGCCGGTTTTCTGCTGGCCTGGGCTGCTCAAAAATTAAATTTGAATAATTTCATTAAAAAAGGAATTTTAATCTTCTTTTTCAGTCTGGTCCAATTAATTATCTGGGTCATCTTTTATTCACTCATTTTTAGAAAAAGCTGGCTATATAGCAGGTTTGAATTTTATTTACAGCCAATATTTACAGCCATCATTACTACCAGCTTAATAACCTTATTTCCAAAACTTAAGAAAAATCTTTGATAAAATGAAATGGCCAAAATATACGAAGATCTAAGTCCCCTAATCAAAAAAACCAGAATAACTTTTTATCTTTTGGGTTTTTTACTTTTACTTATTCTGGCTTTTTACTGGAAAATTCAAGTTTTTGACTACGAAAAATACTATAAAATGGCTGAAGCGAATAGACTGAGAGAACTGGATATACCAGCCCCACGAGGTTTAATTCTTGACCGACAAAAAGTTGTCCTGGCTGATAACTTGCCGAGTTTTAAGGTTTCATTAATACGGGAAAATATCAAAAATTATCAAAAAAACATTGAGGAATTAAGTTCATTACTAGGAATTAAAACCGACGAGCTAAAAAATAGAATTGATCGTTACCGATCTTTGCCAGCTTTCGAGCCAATAGTTATCAAGGATAATTTGAGTCTGAATGAAGTAGCTATGATTGAAGCCAGAAAAGATGAATTTCCAGAGATAAGATTGGAAGTGGAGCCAAAAAGGTTTTATCCATTTGGTCCGACAGCAGCTCACCTCCTTGGCTATTTACAGGAAGTATCAATTGATGAGATTAAAAATAAAGCGGACAAACTCTGGCGACCTGGAGATATGGTGGGGAAAACCGGTCTGGAAAAACAATATAATGATTATCTTGCCGGTCAAAATGGCAAATTAATAGAAATGATAGATAGTTTGGGGCATTCAAAAGGAGAAGTCAACAAAATTGAACCTCGCAAGGGTAAAGATCTCGTTGTTTCTATTGATTTTGATCTCCAGAAAAAAGCAGAAGAGTTGCTTCAAGGAAAGGAAGGGGCAATCGTGGCACTCGACCCCAGGACAGGCGAATGCTTGGTCTGGGCCAGTTCTCCCGCTTATGATCCCAATCGATTTATTAGCCGATTTTCATCTGAAGAATGGTTATCTATTATAAGCGATCCTCGGAAACCTCTGGAAAACAGAATAATCCGGGGGCTCTATTCTCCCGGGTCAATTTTCAAGATCGTTATGGCTTTGACCGGCCTGAGCACAGGTGTAATAACTGAAAATTCAACATTTTACTGCAGCGGAGCACTGCAACTTTATGGGAAAGAATTTTTTTGCTGGTTTAAGCCGGGCCATGGTAATTTAAATTTGCCTGAGGCCATAAAAAACTCCTGCAATATTTATTTTTACCACCTGGGACGAATGATTAATATTGATACTATTGCCAGCTATGCTCGTAGCTTAGGGTTAGGGGAAAAGACGGGAATTGATTTGCCAGGAGAAAAAGAAGGTCTGGTACCCTCTTCTTCCTGGAAAAAAAAGGTTATGGGAGAAGCCTGGTACCCGGGCGAAACTATATCCGTAGCCATTGGGCAGGGTCCTCTTTTAGTGACTCCGCTTCAGATTGCCGTTATGACTGCTTGTGTAGCTAATCGGGGGGTGAAAATTGTTCCAACTTTAGTTAAGCAAGACAACAATGAAAGGAATGGGGAAAGAACTAAGATATCGGAAGAAATATTTGAAAAAGTAATAGAAGGGATGTGGCGTTCAGTCAATGATGGAGGAACAGGACACGAAGCTTATCAGCCAGGTTTTGATGTTTGTGGCAAAACCGGCTCGACCCAGGTTATAAGCCGAGAAACGGCAGAAAAACTGGCTCAAAAAGGAGGTGAAATAAAAAAGACCCATTCCTGGTTTTCTGGCTTTGCTCCTCGTTACCATCCTCAAATTGTAGTTACTGTTCTGGTAGAATATGGAGGAATGGGCGGACAAACAGCGGCACCTATTGCTGGCGAAATTTTTAAATTATATCGAGAAAAATATGTTAGACAGGCGAATCTTCAAGGAAATTGATATAACCACCATCGCTTTAATGGTTATTATAACCATTATTGGAATCATATTCATTTACAGTGCCATTTATTTTCAAGCCAGCCAATTTGTCTGGCGCCAGATAATTTTCATGCTGGTGAGCCTTTTGGCCCTTTTTATATCTCTTTTAATCGATTATAAAATTCTTCTTTCCTTTTCTTTTCAATTTTATATTTTAATGAACCTTTTACTTCTGGGCCTTCTTATTTTTGGCAAGGTAGTGGCTCACACCAAAAGCTGGATTGTTATTGGCTCTTTTCAATTTCAGCCATCTGAACTAACCAAGCTGGCGGTAATCCTTCTTTTAGCCAGGATTTTTTCTGAGTATAGGGAAGATTCGATGTCTTTTCGGGCTCTGATCATAAGTTCTGGAGTGGTAGCTATTCCTTTCGTTCTCACTGCGATACAGCCAGATTTAGGAACAGCTCTAACTTACTTACCAATTCTTTTAGGAATTTATATTCTGGCCGGAATTAAAAAAAAGCATTTAATTATTATTATGATTGCCAGCCTTATAATTGGAGTTTTAGGCTGGAATTATGGTTTAAAAAATTATCAAAAAAAAAGAATCGAGATTTTGATGACTCCTAACCAGGATCCTCGTGGATCTGGATATCAGTTGAGGCAGTCAAAAATAGCCATCGGTTCAGGTGGATTGATAGGGAAAGGCTATCATAAAGGAACTCAGAGTCAAATGCGATTTTTACCAGCCCGACATACCGATTTTATCTTGGCAGTAATTGGTGAAGAGCTTGGCTTTTTAGGCATATTTTTGGTACTGGGAATTTATTTTGCTTTTTTATACAGATTATTTTCCACTGTTTTTATTTCTCCTGACAAGGGCGGAGTTTATATTTCTTTTCTTTCCGCCCTGTTAATTGCCGGTCAGTTTTTAATTAATATTATGATGATTGTTGGGCTTTTTCCCATTACGGGTATACCAGTCCCGCTTTTAAGCTATGGGGGTTCATCCCTTATGGCCAACTACTTAATTTGCGGCTTAGTGCTCAACGTAAGGATGAGAAGATTTGCTTATATTTAATTTTCTTTCAGCTCTGAACTCTAAATTAGTAAAAAGCAGGTAAGCACTTAAATGGTGGAGAAAAAATTAAGGCTAAATCCGGAGGAACTTCAGCTTCTCTGGCGTCAGGTCCAGAAGCCCGGAAGATATACAGGAGGGGAGTGGAATGAGATAAAAAAGAATCCAGAATCGGTCAAGATCAAAATTGCTTTGGCTTTTCCTGAACTTTATGAAATTGGCTTGTCTTATTTAGGACAGAAAATCTTATATTATTTATTAAATCAAAGACCAGATATTCTGGCTGAGCGGGTTTATGCTCCCTGGCCAGATTTTGAGGCACAGCTCAGAAAATATAACCTTCCGCTATATTCTCTGGAAAATAAAATTCCGCTGGCCGCTTTTGATCTGGTTGGTTTTTCTCTCCTTTATGAATTGAATAATACCAACCTGCTTAATATTCTGGATCTGGGAAAGATTCCGCTTTCCTCTGTTGATAGAGATCTGGAGCATCCTCTGATTATTGCTGGGGGACCAGCAGCTTTTAACCCCGAACCGCTGAGTGATTTCATAGATTTCTTTGTCCTGGGAGATGGAGAAGAAAGTTTTCTTGAAATTATTGATCGCTTTCTACTTCTAAAAGGCCAGGTAAAAAATAGAGAGGAATTGCTGAGAGGATTTGCCGACATTCGCGGTGTTTATCTTCCACAATTTTATCAAGCTCAAAAGCAGGAAAGAAGTTTTTTGTTAATTCCCCGTCCCCGAGCAGGTTTTCCGGAGAAAATAGAGAAAAGAATAGTTCACCCTTTTGATAAAGCTATTCCTCCTGATAAATTTATTGTTCCTAATATTCAGGCAGTTTTTGATCGTTTCCAGGTAGAGATAGCTCGAGGCTGCCCTCAGAATTGCCGTTTTTGTCAAGCCACCAGTATCTACTTTCCTTATAGATACCGTTCTGAAGAGCAGATAATAAAGGCAGCAGAATCTGGTTTGGCTCATACCGGTTATGAGGAGCTATCCTTTAATGCCTTATCGGTTGGCGATTATCCTTATCTTGAGCCAGCAATTGAAGAACTGCTTCCTTATATTGAAACTTGGAAAATATCTATTTCTTTGCCCTCTTTAAGGCCTGGAGGACTGAAACCTCAGATCGTTGAAAATATTGTTAAAATTAGAAAAACGGGATTTACCTTAGTGCCGGAAGCAGGAAGTGAACGCCTCCGTCGGGTAATCAACAAAAAAATCTCCGATGAGGAATTAATGACAGCTGCCGGCTACGCCTTTAAGCACGGCTGGCATTTAATAAAGCTTTATTTTATGATTGGCCTACCAACCGAAACCGATGAGGACCTTAAAGCTATTATTGAACTGATTGAACGACTGGTTAGTTTAGGGAAAAGTATTCTGGGTAAACAACCGGCCATAAATCTCAGTATTTCTTCTTTTATTCCCAAACCACATACTCCTTTTCAGTGGGTGGCAATGGAAGAGGAAAAACTTCTAAAAGAAAAGCAGGAATATATCAAAAAAAGCCTGAGACGTTGGCCAAAAGTCGAACTGAAAGAACATCGGATTAAAACTTCTATACTGGAAGCCGTTTTTTCACGGGGAGACCGCCGCTTGGGAACTGTTTTGAGAGATGCCTACGCAGCCGGAGCGCGGTTTGATGGCTGGTTCGATTTGTTTAATTTCGAGCTCTGGGAAAAAGCCTTTGAAAAAAATGGAATAGATTATAAAAAATATTTAGAAGCTATTGATCTCGAGGCTGAATTGCCCTGGGATATAGTGGATACCGGATTAAAAAAAATGCATTTAAAAAAAGAGCTGCAGGCTGCTCTTGAAGCCAGATATACTCCCAGTTGTCAAGAAACAGATTGCTCTCTGTGTGGTGCCTGTCAATGGCAAAAATATAAAATAAAGCCGGAACAGAACTTGAAAAAAGAAGGCTATGCTGTAACCATTCCTACAGAGAGAAGAAACATTCGGCACCCTGATGTCGATAGATATATTCGTTACCGGGCTGTTTATAAGAAAATTGGCTTAGCTCGATTTATTTCTCATAATGATTTGTTAAATCAATTAGAAAGGGGCTTTCGTCGGGCCGGTTTGCCTTTAGCTTTTTCCCAGGGATTTAATCCCAAGATGCTCATGTCTTACGGACCAGCCCTGCCTCTGGGAATGGCCGCCCTGGCCGAAATTATGGAATTTAAGTCTCTGGAGCCTATTTCGAGCACAAATTTTCTGGAAAAAATTAATGCCGTCTTGCCAGAGGGACTTAGATTTATTGGCCTAAAAGAATGCTCAGAAGGTTATCCTCCTCTTTTTAAGGATATTTCTCAATTGGTTTATTCTCTGGACCTCACTGATCAGACGATCAGAGATCTCAGTAAGATAGAAGAAAAATTGGGGGATACTCATTTTTCTGAATTTGCTTTTAGGTTGGAAAATAGAATAAAAATTGTCAATGAAGTCAGGGAGCATAAGCTGTATTTTTTTCTTACCTTCAATGCTCAAAAGCCTTTGAGAATCCAGGATATAGTAGCTGAACTGCTGGGGATAGAAAACTCAGTTTACCTACTAACCAGGGAATACCTGATTTTGAGCAGCGGGGGAGATTCCAGAAACCTTTCTTAACTCTGACTGGGACCGAAGGACCTTTTGGTTAATATTTAACGCCAGGGAATAATTTTGGTGCTTTTCTTAATTATTTTCTGACCATTTGGCCCACAGCAAAGGAAAATATCAACTGCTGATAAATTAGCTATAAATTCACCCCAAAACTGGGGATAAGGATATTGATTGTATTTCAAAAGATATATTTTAAAACCTGCTCGAGAAATTTCTTGTAAATTTAGATGGTGACCAGCTAAGTAAGGAAGCAGAAGTTCTTTCGCTCCAATTTTTCTGGCCAGATTGATTAACAGTTTCAGGCCTTTTTCTTTAATACCAATTTCAGACTGCAGGAGCATGGGAGTTTTCAGACCAAAAAGTTCTTGAAGGAGCTTAGTAGTTGATAGAGCCATAGCCAGGAAGTCATCCCTGGAATTCTCAAGGATTAATAATAATTTTTCATATAATTCTTCATAATGAAGTGAGTGGCCGTAATAATGCTTAATTAAAGCCAGAAAGTTTTTCTGCCATTTTTCTGGTTGATGGATTTTTAGCTGGCTGATTTGTTGAGGTCCTAACCCTTTTTTCTTAATTGGTACGGTTATCCATATTTCCCCCTGAGGCCCTTTAAGACGATTGCGATTAACGTAAGTAAAACCCCGGGCAAATTGGGTGTCATCGAGGATAATCATTTCATCAGAATTTAACAAACGGGCAAAAAAGCCTCCCCAGGGTATAAAAGCAGGCTGATTAAAGCTGACTCGCATGTTAATATTCTTTCGTTAAATGATAACTCAAAAGCACCACAAAAAAAAGATATGGCTGGACGCTCCTTTTTTAGGATTAAGGCCATTTTCAAAAATTAAAGGCAGCCAAGGACCCTGGACAAAGTGAAGCTTGAAATTTTAACTGACTGATTTTATCCGTTGGAGGTAAAAGAATTTAAGCCTGAAAAAAAATTAATCAATTGACACCGCCTTAAGCATCTTTAATAATTGGTAAAGCATGAACGGAAAAAGGAGGATTATATGAAATTTAGAGAAATTAAGTTTGAGTGGAAATATGCAACACTATTGGTTCTTATTATTTTGCTGAGCTGTCTGACTTCAGTTCTTTCTGCTACTGAAAAATTAAATAAGCTCAAATCTGAAGACGGCAGTGGCTGTACCAGCATTATGGTTGGCCGCTTAGCCTCAGCCGATGGCTCGGTTATAACCTGTCATACTTGTGATGGAAATTATCGTCAGTGGGTTACAGTAGTTCCCCGAAGGAAAAACTCTCCCGGGACAACTAATAAAATATACGAGGGAAAGCTTCATACAGAATTTCCGGACGATATGAGAGGAGTGATTTTAAAAGGCGAAATCCCAGAAGTTCCTGAAACCTATGCCTTCCTCAATACAGCTTATCCCTGTCTGAATGAATACGGCTTGGCTATTGGAGAGACAACCATTGGAGGCCGGGAAGAACTTTATAATCCTGAAGGTTTATTTATGATCGAAGAGCTGGAAAGAATTATGCTGGAAAGATGTAAAACAGTTAGAGAAGCCATTAAACTGGCCGGTCAATTGGTCAAGCAGTATGGTTATGGCGATTATGGAGAATGTCTAACAATTGCTGATAGCCAGGAAGTCTGGCAGCTGGAAATATTTGGTTCAGGACCTCTGGAAAAAGGGGCGGTCTGGGCAGCAGTTCGTATTCCTGACGACCAGATTGGTATTTCAGCCAATATCCCCAGGATTTCTGAAATAAATCTTAATGATCCTGATCATTATCTGGCTTCTGATAATGTTTTTAAGGTGGCAGAAGAAATGGGCTGGTGGCAGCCGAAGAAAGGGGAGTCATTTAAATTTTGGAAAGCCTATAGTGGTCGGAAACCTTTTTCCATCCGGGAATATTTCGTTTTCAATAAGCTGGCCCCCTCACTTAAACTCAGCCTGGAGGCTGAAGAACTGCCATTTTCAATTAAGCCTGATAAAAAGGTATCGGTTAAGGATATCTTTGCCCTTTATCGGGAAACATATTCAGGCACAGAATTTGATATGAGCAAAAATTTGCTGGTAAAGAAAAAAAATTCTGAGGAAATGGTAAAAAGCCCGGTGGTGAGCAACTGGCTTTCCCGTGATTGGATTAATTTAATTAATACTCTGAAGCCCGGAACTATTGAACCTCAAAGGACAATTGCTATCAATGCTTGTGCTTATGCCACTGTAATTCAGTTGCGGGGTTGGCTGCCTCCTGCTGTTGGCGCAGTTTGCTGGTTTACCTTTGATAACCCGGCTTTAAGCGCCCGCATCCCAATATTTGCCGGAGTAACTGAATTGCCCCCTAACTTTGAAATTTCTGCTCAGCAGCGCTATCGGGAGGATTCAGCTGCCTGGTCATTTAGGAGAACTAATCGCCTGGCCGTCCTTCGCTGGGGTGAAAATCAAAAAATAATGGAAGAAACTGTGAAAGGTTTTGAGGAAAAAGCTCTGACCGAGCTGCCCTGGGTTGAAAAAAAGGTAATGGAAATAATTAATAGCAAAGATCCGGATAAAGAGCCATTTACCATAAATCAGTATTTAACTATGTATACCAATGATTTCGCCCGAGCAGTAATACAGAGATATAATGAACTGTATGAAATTTTCTGGACTAAATATGCTCGCGGCTTTTAAATTATGATGCTTTCTTTGTTTGCTTATTTTTCTGGTAAAGAACAAAGAAAAAGGCAGCAGCTATTAGCTGGGCAACCACGGAAAAAAGGACTAAAAGAATTATTTTCCGATCATATAGGAAACCCATCAGAGCGCTGCCCAGAAACCAGGCCAAACCAAAGATGGAATTAAAAATCCCATAAGCTGTAGCCCGTTTCTCCGCACTGATAAGATTGGCGATAACCGCTTTGACAATTGATTCCTGAGCACCCATACCAATTCCCCAGAAAATTACTCCAATGATGATCAGAAGCAGGGAATGAGAAAGGAAAACAAACGGAGCAAATAGAGAAGAAAGCAGGGTAGAAAGCATCAACGACTTGAGACCGATGCGGTCATAAAGTTTACCAAAGAAAAGAGCAGCGACTGCATCTATGCCCATGGCTAAGGTGTAGATCAGGGGTATGCTGGCTCCGGAAATTAGCTGGTGCTTCTGAAAATGAAAGCCCAGAAGGGGAAAATCAGCAAAGCCAGCAGCTAAAAAGCAAATACCTGCAAGATAAAGGGTAAAGCGATGATCAAATTTTTTTTCAGCTGAAACTTTCCCACCACTCTCAAAATTCTGCGGGATGGGGTACTTTATCCGACTAAAAGTCAAAACAGCCATAGCCATAATGGCCGGCAAAAGCAAGAAGGCAAAGCCTCTTCGATAGCTGCCAAGATTACCCAGTCCGGCATTAATAGAGATTATTAGAGCCAAAAAAAGCGGACCGAGCATTGCTCCTAATTGATCTAAAAATTCTTCTAAGGCAAAACCAAACCCAGCTCCCACTTGATTGGCGGCATGAGACATCATAGCATCGCGGGCTGGTTTTCGAATGCCTTTGCCCATTCTCTCCATAATTATGAGCATAGCGGCTATTTCCCAATGTCCCGTAAGAGCCAGGAAAGGAACAGTAAAAAGATTGAGGCTGTAGCCAATAAAAGTTAAAAGCCAGTAGTTTCTGGTTTTATCTGCCCAGAGTCCTGATAACAATCTTAAGGCATATCCTATGAATTCGCCCAGACCGGCTACCAGTCCGACGACAAAAGCCGAGGCTCCTAATAATCCTAAATATGGGCCAGTAAGACTTCTGGCTCCCTCGTAGGTCATATCACTGAAAAGGCTGACAACACCCATAAGGATTATAAAAGTCAGAGCCTGTTTTTGGATCTCGTTATATTTATTCTTATTCATAGAATTGCCCATAATAAATTAAACTTAGATTTAAACAGAACCTATTATAATTGCTAATAAAATTCCCGTAAAGCTAATAGATGAAAAAATCCTTTTTAGATCGCTTTTGATGAAAGATTAAAATTTGCGGGTCATAAAGGCCTTAAAAAGATAAAGCTTGACAGTGGAAGCTAAAATTTAATATTAAGTATTTTTAGTTTCATAAAAAAAGGAGATTAAATTATGATCAGCCGTAGAAAGTTTTTTGAGCTCAGCGGTTTGTCAGCTATAGCTTTATCCGGTGTCGGCCGGATATCCGGCTTGAATTTAGAGCAAGCGCTGAGAACAGACAAAAAACTGGAGCAAATTTTGAAAAATATTTCTCCGATTGGAAAAGAAGATTATGAAAAAAGATGGGAAAAGGCCGGGGAATTAATGATCGAACAAAACCTGGGAGCCTTTTTCATGGAACCTGGGGCCAGTCTCCAATATTTTACTGGTGTAAATTGGTGGCGCAGCGAAAGAACTTTTGGAGCAATACTGGTCCCTGGTCGTCAGCCAGTCTGGGTCTGCTCTAAATTTGAAGAAGAAAGAGCCAGGGAAATGATTTCTCCTGAACAGGAAATAAGAACTTGGGAGGAAAATGAAAATCCCTTCAGGTTGATTGCTGGAATTTTAGATGATTATGCCAAAAACAAAATCTTGGCTCTTGAGCCGTCGACCAGAGCCTTCATCATTTATGGTATTAAAAAGGAAGCACCGTCAGTTGAACTAGCTAATGGTAGCCAGGTATCTGATGGTTGTCGGGGGATAAAGTCAGAAAAAGAAATTCTCTATCTGGAAGCTGCCAACCGTATAACTAAACTTAGCTATCGGGAAGCTTTCAAAAAATTAAAAGAGGGTATGACTCCTGAAGACCTGGCCAATATAATTCAGCAAGAACATAATTACTGGAAGGTGAGTGGCAGCGGCGGACCATCATTTGGGCCTAATTCTTCTTTTCCTCATGGTTCCAGGCAAAAAAGGAATTTACATTATGGAGATGTGGTTTTGGTAGATGGAGGCTGCAGGGTTGAAGGATATAATTCTGATGTGACCAGAACCATTATTTTTGGCCAGCCTGAGGAAAAACAGAAAAGAATCTGGGACATTGTAAGAAAAGCTCAATTAGCTGCCCTGAAGGCCTGCCGTCCAGGAGCTGTCTGTGAAGATGTAGATCGAGCTGCCCGTCGAGTAATTGAGGAAGCCGGTTATGGGCCTGGCTATAAATTTTTCAGTCATCGTCTTGGCCATGGCATCGGCCTGGAAGGGCACGAATATCCCTATCTGGTTCAGGGAAATAAGTTGAAAATTAAACCCGGGATGACTTTTTCTAATGAACCCGGAATTTATATTCAGGGCCAGTTCGGCATCAGAATCGAAGACTGTATGGTAGTAACCGAAGATGGAGCCAAGATACTCGGCGGTCTGGAGGCAGTTTCCCTTAGCCAGCCTTTTGCTGCTGATTGATAGTAAATCCCATCTTAGGTTGAAAATCGGACCTGACAGAAACTGAAGAAAAAATGTTATTTTTTGGCTAACAGAGATAAAACTAAACCAGATCTTTTCCGGTAGTAGTCATTACCAAACGGCCGTGTTTAACCCGCCGCTGCCCTAAAAGCTTATTAGCTACTTTTTTAATCAGTCCAGCTTTGCCTCTCATAATAACAACTTCTAAACAATTGTGCTTGTTCAGATGAATGTGGGTAGAGGTCAATACTAAATAATAATTTTCATGTTGAATTGACGTCAGCACTTCTGGTAATTCACGACTTTCATGATCATAGACCAGGCTTAAAACAGCCACTACTTCTTTATTTTCATCTTTCCATTCTTCTTCAACCAGACGGTCTCTTATCAGATCACGAATGGCTTCGGAACGGTTATCATAGCCATTCTTCTTCATCCACTGATCAAACTTTTTGGATAAGTCAACTTCAAGAGAAATGCTGAATCTTACTATATTTTCCATATAAATAAGTTAAAATAAATATAATTATATGTCAAATATTCTGATCTTCTGCTGATTACTAATTTATTACTTTTTAAAACCTAAAGATAAAAGCAAAGCCCTTAGCAAAAAAAATTCAGGCAGATATTGACAAAAATAGAAAAGTGATTTAGAGTTTTTTTGCCATGTATGAACTGAGTGGAAGAAAAATAGAATTTAAATCCACCGGTTCTTTTTCTCCTGTTTTTGTTTTGCCCCTGATTTATTGCCTTAACAATAATTCCAACAATAACGTCCCCTTTTAAGGGGACGTGTCTATTTGCCTGATAACTCCATTTAATTTTGCCCGCTTATTTCTGTATTAACTTTTAATTTTAAGGAGGAAAAATGTTAGAAATTGATCAATATATAAAAGAATTAAAATCAGAAAAAATCAAACAGGCAATTTCTGTTCAATCAAAATTAATTCAAGCAGCCAGAGATTTTTTAATAGCTGAAGGGTTTATCGAAATTCTGCCGGTCATAATTTCCCCGATTACTGACCCGCTGACTGATTACCGGGTCAGGGGAGAAATTGAATGTTATGGTTTCAAATATCAGATTACCAAAAGTATGATATTTCATAAGCAAATAGCGCTGATGGCTTTTCCCAAAATTTTTTGCCTTTCTCCTAATGTGCGCATTGAGCCGGCAGAAAGAATGAACAGCGGCCGTCACCTGATAGAATTTGTGCAGTTAGATCTGGAGGTCAGAGGAGCTTCCAGAGATGAAATTATCGAATTAGGGGAGAGGCTTTTTTCTTACCTGATTTTCAGGATTAAGGAAAGCTGCCAGGAAGAGCTGAAATTTTTTGGCCGGGAGCTGCCCGATTTTGTTCCTCCCTTTGGCAGAATTACCTATGAAGAGGCGTTAAATTTATATGGCCAGGATCTGGAGCTGCTTCTTTCGCGGGATAACTCTCAACCTGTTTGGCTTATAGATTTTCCTCTCGAAAGCCGAGAGTTTTATGATCGTGAAGATGAGAATAGACCGGGAGTTCTGGTTGATATGGATTTAATTTATCCAGAGGGGTATGGAGAAGCTCTATCCGGTGGAGAAAGAGAATATCAGTATGAAAAAATCATAAATAGGATTAGCCAGAAGGGCATTAGTTTAGAAGCCTATGACCTATATCTGAAATTTGCTCGAAATGGTCTTTATCCCTCAGCTGGTTTTGGCTTTGGAGTGGAAAGATTGACCAGATTTATCTGTGGTCTCTCCGATATTAAAGAGACCAGGTTGTTTGCCAAAAAACCCGGAGTATATGGCTTGTAAGGCTGGATATTTTAGGTTTTAAGAAATTAAGACTTTTCTGGTTGCCTTATTAGAAAGGAACTAACCGGAGCTGAATAATTTTGTGGCTTTAATTTAATATAAATTTACGGAGAGAAATATTACCTGATGAGTAGAAGCTCTTTTTGTGGCTGCCCAAGAAATTCAGCTCCGGTTTCTGTTACCACTACCATTTCTTCAATGGTCACCACACCTCTTCCCGAAACTGTTAATCTCGGTTCCAGAGTAAAAACCATTCCACTTTCTAAAGGACGTAAGGGCTTATCGCCATATTTCTCCCAGCGTGGCCCCAAAAGTGCAGTACCGTCATGGGCAAACCTTCCAACTTGATGTCCTAAGGCGTGAGGAAATTCTTCATAGCCAGCCTCGGTTATAATGCGTCGGGCTATATCATCAATTACTACACCGAGAATACCTGGCTTCATAGCTCTTCTGGATTCCTCGATCGCTCGGACTATTACTGAAAAACCTTTTTGAACTTCGGCGGGAGGTTGCTTTTCTTTTTCTTCCAATATGTAAAAAGTCCTTTGCATATCTGAGCAATAGCCATCAATTTTAACTCCAAAATCCATATTCAGAATGTGCCCACGTTCCACTTTTCTATCTGTTGGAGAATAATGAGCCTGAGCAGTTTCGGGACCGGTAAAGACAGCCGGACAGGTGTTTTCTTGCCAGGATGTAGTTAATCCCCGTCGCTTAACTTCCATTAACATAAACTGGGCAATTTCTTTTTCAGTTTTACCCGGAGCTATAAATTTTTCCACGGCTTCGAAAATTTCTTCAGTAACCATTACTGCCTGCCGAATAGCCTGAAGTTCTGCTGCTGATTTTCTTTCTCTTAAAGCTGAAACAACTTTTTCTGCTGAAATAATGCGGCCTTCAAGTCCGGCTTCTTGGAGAATTTCATATAGGTTTAGGTACATTCCATAAGTCAGACCATCACAAATTTCGCTGGTTTTAGAATAATTAAGAGCAATCTGGCGGGGATTAAGTTCTCTTAGATAATCGATTAAAGGCTGTTTAATTCCGGTGACATAACCTTCGACCTGGTCATAGGCTTGAGTTTCTTCTATAGCTTTTTGATCATAAAGGCCAACAATAGCTTTCTTTCGGCCGTCGGCACTGAGGACAAAAGCTGAATGCCAGGTCACCTGCCCTGGCGCTAAAAACACCAGAGTAGGGTCGCCACAAATTTCGCTTTCCCGGGTAAAAGTTATCCAGCAATCAATGCCCATTTCCTGAAGAATTTTTACCGCTTGTTCAGTTTTTTCCTTTATTAATTTTTCTTTTTCCAACATTGCCTAACCTCCTACCTTAAATTATTGAATTTAATTATTAAGCCTAATCTTATTTAATTTAACCTCGGGGAGATTCTCAGGTCTGCCTTCATCCTTAGCTTCTGCTGCCGTTTAATTTTCATCTTAAAATTAAATATTTTTGCCGACCTGTTTTTATCAGAAGACATTTTTCTCTACCTGGCAAAAGTCTCTAATTTTTTCAGGAAAACAGCAACCAGGATAGCAGCCAGGGATAGCAGACCAGCTAATAAAAGAAAATACTGATGGTGAGGAAAGCGACTATAAAATTTTCCCAAAAGACCGCTGCCATAGCTTCCCAGAGCGATGGCTGCGAACCAGCCACCCATCATCAGGCCTTTGATTTTGGCCGGAGCTACCTTGGAAACAAATGATTGGCCCATAGGAGAAATTAGAATCTCCGCAATAGTCACTACCAGATAGGTACCGATTAGCCAGAAAGGAGACATTATATTTTTATCGAGATTTCCTCCTTTTAAGGAGGAAATAATCATAATTAACATAGCTCCTGTCATAAATAGCATCCCCAGCAATATTTTTCGCGGTGTGGACGGCTCTTTTCCTTTTTGGTTGAGCTTTCCCAGTAATGACAGCAGCAGAGGGGTAAGTACCAGTATAAAAAAGGGTTCAAAAAATTGATAGGTTTCCGGCCTTAACCACTTTTTGATTATTGTTGAACGAGCAGCAAACAGGGTTAAAGCAAATCCGTTCTGATAAAAAGCTACCCAGAAAAAGATAACTATGATAAAAAGAATTATCAAAGTTATTACCCTGGCTAAAAATTCCTGATCTTGATGATCCATCCGGTAATTAGAAAGGTCCTTGTTTTTCCTTTCCTCAGGCTCAAATTTGGATTTCCTTTTTAAATTTATCTCCTTATCCAGCTGATTTTTTCTATTCTCTTCTTCCGACTGGATTTGAACCTGGCTGTTTTCATCAGGACCCGAAATTTCTCCTATCTTTTCTTTTGAAAAATTTTTCTCCTGTTGGTAATCGTCAGCAGCAGAAAGATACTTTTTTCCAAGCTGGAATATAATTAAGGCCAGGACTAAGCCCACAGCCGAAACCCAAAATGAAAGTCGATAGCTATGAAAAACTGCATTATTTAAAGTGGCAATCAAAGGAGCAATCATAGCTCCGAGATTTACCCCCATATAATAAATATTAAATCCAGCATCTTTGAGCTCAGGTCTGTTTTGATAAATATTGCCGACCAGTACGGACATATTGACCTTAAAGATGCCCGTGCCAACAGCAATTAACAACAAACCAAGAACAAAAGTAGTAATTTGAGAAGAAGAGGACAGAGCCAGACCAGCATATCCTAAGGCCATTAAAACTGCTCCGGAGCGGACAGTTTTCAGGCGGCCTAAAATTCGATCACCCAACCAACCTCCAGCCAGCGGGACAAAATAGCAAAGTGCCAGAAAAAGACCGTACCAATCACCTTTACGGGAATCAGACCACTTCAGTATGTCATCCATATAAAGAACTAAAATAGCCATGAGAGTATAAAAGCCAACCCTTTCCCACATCTCAGTAAAAAAAATAAAAATAAGTGCCTTAGGATGGTTTTTCAACATGCGCTTTTTCCTTTCTCTTTAGAAGATTTGATACTTGTGAGCAAAAAACAACCTGTATTCTTAGATTCACTTCCAGCTAAGCTCCGGACTTTTTACCCCTGAAATAACATCTTCATAGGCTCTGATCATAAGTGAAGCAACGGCCTCAATATCATAACGTTTTTCAGCTGAGCGCTTAGCATTGTCTGATAATTCTTGAAGTAATAACGGATTTTCACCCAGGCGCAACAACGCCTTTTCCACCGATTGACTCTCAGGCTCAGTAACCAACCCGGCTCGGTCAGCTTCGATCTCCCGATAATTTGCTACTCGATTAGAAATTAATAGGGGCAGGGAAGCAGCCATAGCTTCAGTTAGCGACATGCTGATACCCTCGGCTTTGCTCGGCAGAACCATCAGATCAGAGCCAGAATAATAAGCTTGAACCTGATGGTGGTCGATAAGTCCGGTCCAGATAATATGGGCTTCCACCCTGAGCTTGCTGGCCAGCTCTTTTAGCTTTCTCAGATAGTCAGAATCGTCAGCCGGGCCAGAAATAATAAAATATACATCTGGCCTGATTTTTAGCATCTTCGGCAGGCAGTTAATAACCAGCTCAATTTGCTTCTTAGGATTAATCCGGCCGAGAAAGAGCAGCACCAGGGCTGAATCAGGGATATTCAAGAATTTTCTGAGATTATGTCTTTTTTCCTGATCTCTTTGATATTTTTTCACCTCAATTCCATTGGGGACAATGAAACTTGGGGTAAAGGGACAAAATTCTATGGATTCTTCTCGTTCTCCTTCACATAAAAACTGAACAGCGCTTGCTCGATTTATAATTTTCTGGCCAAATAATTTCCAATAATTCTTTTTTATTACCTTTGAACCGACTTCGTAAAAAGATGATTTCATCAAGCTGGAGTGAGGAGTTATTATAAGCGGTCGCCCGGCTGCTTTGACCACTCTGGAAGTTTCCACACAAATCCATTGCCAGAGGCCAGCGGCCTGAACCAGGTCAAAATTTCTGACATTTTCTTTAAGCTTTTTAATTAAGAAATGAGAATAAAAAGCCCGGCGCCCACCAAGTTCATAGGGGAAATACCAGACTTTGACCCCACCCACGTCTATCGGCCGACCGGTTTCTACTTCTAATTTTCCTCCGGTGCCGTCAGCGTTAGTAGTATAGACTGTTATTTCCAGACCTTTTCTAACCAGAGCGCGGCAAAGATTACTAGTAGCAGTAATGGAACCGCCAACTGCCCATGCTGGCTCATAGGAAGTCAGTACTTGAAGAATTTTCATGGTTTTCTTTTTTGGAAAAATAACTATTAGCTAATCTCATATTTAAATATTTTTAATTCAGGCAGGGCCTGGGCTTTTCCTCGGTAAACATCCCAGTAATAATCTTTGACCTCTTTTAATTTTTCAAAAAGTGGATGATTTTTATTTGGTAGGTGCTGACCAATGATCTTAAGCTGGCCGTCAACTAAAACCAGCCTTTCGCAGCGATTGAGAATACCAGCTGTTCCCACACTGACGGCGGCTACAAGTTTATTGTTTCGAACATGATCCAGAAGCTCGCCATAAGTAAAAGGCCTTTCTTCTACCCGGACTCCCATTTTTTTTAGGATAGCTACCATTCCCTTTATGGTTACTGATGGGAGAATGAGATTACTCTCAGGTATTTTGATTACAGTATTGTCGCTTAAAGCAAACAGGCAGCAGGATGAATCCCATTCACTTATCTCTCTTTGTTCTATTGGCAGATAGGGCTTATCATCCAGAAAAAGTACAGCTGCAGCTTCATGATCGATAGCTTTAGCTTCATCGATGGCCTTGATGCTCATAAGATAATTAATTCCCAATTTCAGGCAACCAGTACCATTCACTCCAAGGGCCCGAACTAAATGGGGAATAATAACTCCAACAAAAGGTTCTCCGAGATACTGATTGTACATGCAGGTAACCGCTCGAATGGAAGGGAAATTGGGAAAGGTAACACCCATAGAGTGTTCTTCGTCTAAAGTAAAGGGGCGCAGGTATCCCTGGACGCCTTTTTCTGCCATTTCCTCCAGGTAGGGCCTCATAACAGGATGAGAAAAATATTTGTTGATAAAAATATCTTCGAGTTCTTTTATTGTCGGTACAATGTCCTGCTGCTGGCGGCTGAGATTGAAGGCCATGCTTTTACGGAAACGTTCTAAATTCTGGTCCCAGTTGACAAAAATAAGCTCAAGATTTCCCTTTTCGTTTTTTCTGCAGAAATATCTAATCCCCTCAAAACATAGGAAGCTGGCATAATAAGTAGAGCGGGTGGCAGCATAAGTTTTAGCTTCGGCTTCAAACATTTCAAATTTTTTTTCATAAAGAAAATAACGCATTTGCCCCGGAGCCCATTTCACTCCTTCAAATTTAGCCATTTTTTACTCCTTATAATAGCTTTAATTATTTTTTATAAATTATATTTTCTAAGGTCTCAAAAAATTTATCGATGGTTTTTAGATTATCATAATGGGCCAGGCTAACTCGATTTAATGCTTCTTTTCTTAAATGTCTAATCACCAAGGCCGAATAATGATTCCCCTCGGCAATTAATATTCTTCCTTTTTCCCAGAATAATTTTTTGGTTTCAGCAGGTGAGTACTCTTTTAGTTCAAAGGCATAAGTTGGGACCTTATATATAATTTTATCTTGATTTAGACAGCCCCAAACTTTAATTTTATCTTTTTCAATTCTTTCTAAATTTTTTTGAAAGTATAATATCAATTTCTGTTCATAATTTTTAATCCCTTCCATTGCTTGGCGGAAGATTAATGTTCTATTTTTCGGTTTATTTTTCTCTTTGAGGGCCATAAGTTCCCGGCCTATATCTTCAAGATAATCAAGGCTGCCTTTAAGTCCGGCGATGGCCAGGTTGGGTAGCATGCCCTGCTCCCAGCAATAAGGGGCCTGGGCGCGATTAGTTTCCACTCGATAAGGAGAGCAAAATGATTGACTTTCCTTTCGGCTGTAAAGAGCTCCTATCATCGGTCCAAATAGTTTATAACCAGAAAAGGTTAGGAAATCGCAGCCAAACTCCCGAACATCAATGGGGCTATGAGGGGCCAGATGGACAGCATCTACTACCACTAAAGAAGGAGATTTTTGTTTTATCTGCTGAATAAGATCTGTAAGGGGAGTGATAGCTCCCAGGACATTAGATGCTGCTGTTATAGCCACCAGAACAGTTTTTTCATCCACCCTCTCCAGAAGTCTATCAACGGAAAGTTGCCCGTCTTCTTTTAACGGCACTATTCTTACTTCCGCTCCCTGTTCCCTGGCGATCGTCTCCCAGGGGGAGATGTTGGCCAGATGATCAAGGTTGGTTACTAAACAATTTTTCCCGGGCTGGAATAATCTTCTCAGAGAGAATGCTAAATTAAAAAGAGCCGCGGTAGTGGAAAAATGGAAGCTTATTTCTTCTGGGCTGCTGGCTCCAATGAAATCTGCGATCTTTTGCCTAACCTGGTAATGAAACTCAGATGTCTTAATTTCCTCCAGGCTGACAGCTCCAGGCATGGGGTTTAAATTAAAACTGGCATTTTCTATTTCTAAATAACTGGAATCTACCATTAAGCTTCCGGCCCCACTATTCAGGTAAATTCTTTTCTGGCCAGAAAAATCTTTTTCCAGACGCGGAAAGCGACTTTGAATTTTTTGGAAAAAGCTATAGATAATATCAGGGTCAGGCATATTATTTTTAAGTATTATTAATATATGATTTCAAAAAAAAATTCAAACTAAAAATAAATATTTTTTCTTATTGGAAATGGGGTGATCATTTTTATTGAGCCTTTTGTATTTGATCAATTAAATTCTCAAATTTACTTAGGATTCTGAGCACAGCGAATTCCTCTGGGATTAAAACAGCGATTGCAGGAAATACAGGGGGATTTTTCCCATTGTCTATTCCTGAATTTAAGCAATAATAATGGCTCGTTGATGAAAGGACGGCTCATTGAGATTAAATCTACCTGGCCTTTGGCGACCAGGGATTCAGCTATTCTGAAAGTTCTTATCCCCCCTAATCCTGAGACCGGAATGGTTAATTCCTTCTTTATGGCTGCGGCCAGAGGCACAAAATATCCCTCTTCCTGTTCCTCTCTTAACCCTGGCCAGACCGAGCCTTTGCCAGCTTCATTCATTCCGCCACTGATTTCTATGGCATCCAGCCCAGCTTTTTCCAGGCTTATTGCTATCTTTAGAGCTTCTTCCAGGCTTAGGCCATCAGGGAGAAAATCAGTGGCGTTCATTTTCATCATTACAGGAAATCCAAGGCCACACGAATTTTTTATGCCTTTCACTATAGCTCTTAAAATTTTTGATCTTTTTTTCCAGGAGCCACCCCATTCGTCTGTTCTTCTATTGGTATGAGGGGAGATAAAACTGCTGAGCAAATAACCGTGAGCAGCATGAATTTGAACTCCATCGAAGCCGGCTTCTTTGGCCCTGATAGCAGCCTGGATAAACCAGTTAATTACTTCCTTAATTTCTTCCGAAGACAATTCCTTAGGAATAATTTTGGCAACAGGATCATAAACAGCTGAAGGAGCTATCGGAATTTGCTGGCAGAGCTGAGGGCGCGTCTGTCTTCCAGCATGAGCCAATTGAAGGAAAATGGCTGAACCGCTGTCCGTTTGATGAACAATTTCTGTCAGGCGCTTCAGTCCAGGAATTTTATCCTCATTGTCCACAGCTATCTGCCTTGGGCTGGCTTTGCCGGATTGATGAACATAAGCATGACCGGTTATAATTAAGCCAATCTGACCAAGGGATAAATTGTGGTAAAGCCTTAGTTGTCTTTCTGTTATTTTCCCTTCTTTATCATCAGCTAAATAATCGTGTGTAGCCGAGCGAACAAATCGATTGATAAGCTGCAACTGGCCAATCTGAATGGGAGAAAAAAGAATGGAATCGATCATTTTTTCACCTCTAATCTCTTAGTTCTTATTATTATAGGGAAGACCATTTAGACTTTAAAGATTTTTGATTTTAAGTAAAATATCAAGCTGAGTAGATAGAAATGACAGAAAAATTGCAGGATAAAGAAAAAGAATTATTAAAAATATTAGAAACGCTTGGTATTAGCTGGAAAAGATATGAGCATCCACCTGTTTTTACCTTATTTGAAGCCAGAAAGTATTGGAAGGAAACTACTGGAGCTCACTGCAAAAATCTCTTTCTCAGGAATTATAAAGGAAATCATCACTACCTGGTAATTATAGAGGCCGGAAAGAACGTCGATCTCAAGAAGCTGACTAATTTTTTAAATGAAGATCGCCTGAGTTTTGCCTCAGCAGAAAGGTTAGAAAGATATCTTGGGGTCACAGCCGGATCAGTTTCTCCTTTTGCCTTAATTAATGATGTCA